>Ga0256834_1002563_pt1 | contig 11369 bp, 18 predicted proteins | sample 4281140metaG_FD_190536 | JGI IMG/M metagenome (GOLD analysis project Ga0256834, IMG submission 190536) | Hydrothermal vent microbial communities from East Pacific Rise, Pacific Ocean - 4281-140 | ecosystem: Environmental > Aquatic > Marine > Hydrothermal vents | place: Pacific Ocean: East... | reverse complement strand
AAACTTCCCACAATAAAGAATGCTACTGCAGAAGAGGCAACGACACCAAAAAGTATTTTGAATCCATCACCAATAGAAAATGGTTCACGTTGATCTTTCTTTTCTTTTCTTATGCTGTACAGCATATATCCACCAATTGCCAAGGGAAGCATCCAGAATATACCCGCAAAAATAAAAAATAGGAGACCCATAAGGCTTCCTGCTTCAACCATTGCACCTTGTGCATCACCTAGTAATTCTGCTGAAGATATTACAGGCATTAATGCCATTATGACTAACATAAAATATAACTTTTTATTCATTTTTTGTCCTTTGTAAAATATTGTTTTGAGAATCAAAATATCCTTTCCATTCCTGGATTATTTTTTTTCTCTTTAGTTGATTTTTAATCATTATCGTTTCTACTTCTAACAGTCTCTTTAATAGTTGCACCATGGCTAACTTCTTTAACTTTAGATTCTGTTTATACTCTTTTGCTTCCTTTAGCACCTCCTTCTTTTTGGTTTTTATCATTGAAAGTGTTTGTTTATTTTCTACTTGAATTGACGTTTCAAAATTTACAATGCCTATTGCATTTAATCCTGAAAATGCTATCAAAAAAAGAAAAAATACTTTCATCCTACAATGCCTCATCTCTTAATTGTGAGGCAGTTGGTTTTCTTAAAACAGGTATAGAAATATGGGTAAAATGAATTCCAAAAGGATTATCCAATCTTCCATATTTTCCAACATCAACTCTTATTTCAAACGGTATTCTTATCATTTCTTTTTTTGCATTCCATTTTTTAAACTCAACGATATAAGATTTTTTAATCACTTCAATTTCGATTACTCCATAAATATTAGTTACTGACTTATTGGCTATTAAACTTTTAGAAACAGAGTATTTTATAAATTTTTCTGAAACAATATCTATGTATTCGGGGTGTTTATTATCAAGAATATTTCTATGTAAGGATCTAAGTGTTGACTCAATCACTGTATAATCAGGTGCAATAAAAGAAGTATAAAAGTTTTTAATATCTTTATTCTTTTTTATAAAATCACTTGGTTTTTCATAAGAGACTTCTAAGTTTGATGAGACTTTAACCAATCCACCAATAAACGTATTCAAAATATTTGAAGCTATATATTCTTTGAATCGTTCATCAGCATATGAAAGTGTAGATCTTTCTGATGAAATCACTTGTCCAGATGCAGATAAAAAATAAACTTTACTTACATTTTCTTTCAGATAGTTCATCATCTCTATTTGATTAGATTTAAGAGATGAAATAGCTCCACCTACTATAAATAATTGATGAAATGCTACTATTGCTATTAATATAAGTAAAATAAAACTATTTAATGATACAAAATCTGAAATATTTTGTATCATTGTTTTGTTTGTATCTTTTTTCATTTCTTTATCCTTTCAATACACATTATTTTACGTCTCTTCCTGCTTCTAACTCATACTTAATAATAAAATTATCTCTATCTCGGTAAGACTCAAATCTAACTTTTAAATTCTCACCTCCGTTTGCTACAGTGAACGGCAGTGATGAGACTCTCAATATCCCAACATAAAATTCAGTGTTAGGAAAATAAGAGTAAACAACACCATTTAGCTTGGAAGCTAATTTTGCAGGCTCTTGACCGTATGAATCAATACCTGCTGAAAAAACCCCATTTGATATCCCTTTTGGTTGTTGATAGTTTGAATTCATGTGTGCAGGACTGGATGTGTTGCTTTGTATACTCCCCTCTAGTGTATAAGAGGAAGGAGCAGAAGGGAGTTGAATAATTTCTTCGGGTGTTAATTCGCCCTCAAGTCTGCAACCACGAACTTTTACAGCCAAGGTTCCGTCTGCCTTTTTAACTTGATATATCTCTGGTGCAGTTATTTTATGTTTTTTTGATAGATATTTGCCTGCTTCCATCGCCTTGATTGCAGTAATTCTTTTTTTGAGTTTTTTTAAAATTTCTTTTTTCGCCTTATCATAACCAAGTCGTAATCCTTCTTTTTTTCCATCTGAAAAACCTTTATCATAGAAAAATTTATCAGGGTCAGGTTTTGCATATAGCATTGAACATGCAAGTGAAATTATTAGAGTAACGAAACTTATTTTTTTTATCATTTTTTATCCTTTAGGTATGTTGGTAAAGGCGATCAAGCCATTTTTAATTAATAAAACAAAATCATCAAACACATCTATTTCTGTGTTGGCTAACTGTGTTTTACCTAGTTTATTTGAAAAATTTAATACATTTTCAATTGATTCGTTTATTAGAAATATAGTAAGATTAAACGCTAAAATTGAAGCCATAAATACAACAATTAATCCCATAATATCCCCAATACTTATTTCATCAAAACCTCCTCTTCCTCTATAGCCAAATGTAGAATTGACATAATTTACAGCTATAATTTTCATTAGAATAAAATATATAAAACCTAAAAATGCCATCTCTGCAAATTTTGCTACAGTCATCCCAAATGCTAAAGATTTTGCTAAAGCTAGTCCTCTTTCTCCATGTTGGATATATATTTCTGAACCATGATCAAGAGAAGATAGTACTTCGGGATTGAGCCAATCAACATTCCAAAAGGCCCAAATTCCATACGCAGGAGATGTTGTATCTGTGTGATTGACAACACCGACAATTAGAAAAAGTACAATAGTAATAAATAGAAGCCATCCAATATTCAAGACAGCTGCTCTACTAATTGCTGAAACTACACTTCCCATACTATTGTCATGGTGACTAGTGTTATCTAAATGATGCTCTTCAATCCACATAACAACTGCAGGAACAATAATAAAAAGAACAAGTGCACCAATACCAAATACAAAGGCATATTGCAACTGTGAAAGTGTCCATGTTCCAATTGAAATAATCATCGAATACTCTCTATGGTAAATATATTATTAAATTCTGATTTAAAGATTTTTATATTTTCACTTTTGTATACTGGCTTGACTTGTTTTTGTTTTTCATTATTTATGATTCTTGAAGTCACTTGATAGTTTTCACTTACTATCCCAAGAGCAGGTAACTCACGATGAAAATCAAAAGGTGGTATTGTTTCTATACTTAGTGTGTAGTCTGTAAATCTTTTAAAATTCTTAGATATTTTTTTGTAAACCTGTTCAATATCTTCTTTTGATTGTCGAGTAGCAACACAGAGTAGTGCTTTGTCATTAGATTTTAAATAAGAGGGGAATAGGTTTACCAATAGTGCATATGATTCTATCTTTAGTATTTCACTGTCTAAAAATGTATCACGGTTCTTTTTTACTGAAATACAATATCCTGATGGAACAGGTTTGTTTTGAATTGATTTTTCATAGTTAAGCACTTTGATGGACTCTTTTATCCCTTCCATAAAAGCCTCTTTTACGTTGCTTGAAAAAAGAAAAGATGATAAAGCAATAAATAATATTATTTTCATTATTGATGTCCTTGCTTTGTTACATTGATTTTCATGCTATTATCTAAAAGAATTCCAATTTCTTTTGTATCAATAACTGCTTGAACTTCCATAATTTCTATGTGTGCCACAAGCTTAGTCATCTCTATTTGTAATAGATCTATATCCTCAAGAAGTGGTATAATGTTTTCAGTGAAATAATCATTCAACTCTTCTTCTAATTCTTCATGTTTAGAATCAATATTTTCTGCTACAGATTCTAAATTTTCCCAGAAAAAATCACAGCCACCACAGCCACCACAAGCATCTGCATTTAGTAGTGTTAGACTAATAAAAACGAAGACGATTATTTTCTTTATCATCAGATATTCCTTTTTTATTGTTTGTCTTCTTTGTATATTGCTTGGTGCTCTTTATGGTTTTTTGTTTCTTTTCTATATACGGATTTTTCTTATATAACAAGTACATATTATTTTTATATTTTGCCCCATCTTGTAAAATTGAGTTTATGTCGCTTGAGGATTCTCTCCTTTGCGTAGATAAGGCATCACCCTGTATTGGCTGTCTAATACTTGTTAGCTTTCTTCTCAGATCATTTTCTGTTCTATCCTTGATCGCGTTTTCAGGAGCAGGAGGCACTAGCTCTTTTTCTGCTACTCCACACCCAGTTAAAAATGCTGATAAAACCAATAGGGTTATTTTAATTTTCATGTATTTTTCCTTTTGTAAGGGGATTTGTATTTGTGTATTTTTTTGTTTCTTTTCTGATGGATAAATAATCAATCATCATTTTCATAAAAAACAATTTATCTTTTTCATAGTTGCGAAATGAAATTTCATTATTGTAAATATGTCTACCAATTAGAAAATAGATGAGGGAAGAAAACACGCCAAATCCACTATAATAAAACATGGTTGCACCTATTAGAAAGTAAATAAAACCTATTTTTGTAAAAATCATATACACAGGTGGTATACTTCTTTTTTTGTGTAATATGAATAAAAATTCCATTATTTGTGGATCAATATTATTTTCTTCATTTATTTTGCTACTAGATGTCATAAATAATTTCCTTTAATTGATTAGCTTGTCTACAGCTTTTAACATTTCGTCTAATTCTTTTTTTGCTATATCTTCTCGAAATAAAGAAGCTCTTACATAGGCTTGGCGTACAGCAATATCTATCAATTCTTTATGTTTTTTTAACTCTAAACTTAGATTTATTTTGTCAAGAGTGTTTTCATGTTGTTGTAATAATGCTGCATATCTAAAACCTGTACGTTGATTCTCCATAATAAGAGACGCTCGTGCCTCACTAGGGTCATCAATATATGTTTCTGCTTTTGTAGCAAGAAACTTTTTTATACTATATTTGGATTTAATTGCATTTGCAGCTGCTGTGTAGTGAGCCTTTAGTGAGTCATTACTTGAAATAAATGCAAAAAAAGTCTCCTTTTCTTTTTTATAATAAGAGGCTAAATTTTCTGCCTCAATCGTTTTAAATACTTTCTGTAGCTCAGTAACAAGCTGATCTATAAGATCATGAAAGTTTGTCGTTGATTCTTGAATTATATTTGCCATATCATCTTCACTATCCATTGCATCTGCTTTCGTTAGAGGCAATTTTTTAGATGTTGGATCAAGACTTCCTACAGTTTTTAGTGCAGAATCTCTAAGTACTAGACCTGCTTTATCAAATTCTTTCACTGCTGTTGATGTAGCAGAATTAGGATTATCAGAGACTTCTTTATTTATTTTTCCACCATCTTTTGCATAAATTTCATCTCCAGTTAATCCCGATGGAAATTTTCTTTCTTTCGTCTTTTTTGTGTCTTGCTCATTTAGACTATCATCAATTCCTTGGTAATCAATTGATGAAGTTGCATTTTCCACTGGTGTTGAATATGACCATCCATTAGGATTATCAGTCGTAGAACTAGAAACAATCCCACCTTTTGTACTTGATGGGGCAGATTCCCCATTACAAAATTGGCTCAAACCATCCAACCCTTTAGTATCTTTTTTACCGATACACTTGGTCAAGTCACCCATATTGAAGCCACCAACATTCATTTTGTTTAAATCAAAAAGATTACACAAACCACCTAGATTATTTAGACCTTGATTGTTTCCAAAATCTATACCAGACTTCACACATTGCATCATTGCAGAATCACCTGCAATATCATTGGTTATATTTTCGATAGACGTTTCGCCAAATATAGTATCTAGCACGGTATTATATCCCTCAAGCTCGGCTATCATTTCCTCTATGCTTTTAGTTCCAAATGTTCCAAATGTTCCAAAAAACCCTTCAAAAAAGCTTTTTACCCCATGAGCAATAACACCATCGACTGTTCCATCAATAGTGTCATCAAGCGTATTCTCAATTGATTCTGTTGTGTTTTCATTGACCTCTTCAATCAATGGACCAAATATCTCTTCTGCGTCCTCTTTAGTGATATCGTTATATTGAAATATCCCTGTTGGCTCATCATCAATAGTATCTTCTGCAAATGTATTGATAGAAAAAGCTAACAATAATATGGCGGTGGATAAAAAACCTTTATTCATAGAACGTCCTTTTCCAAAATTGGTGCTGCATAACCTTTTAGAATCATCCCATTCTTAAGTCTTTCAATGTAAAGTTGCATTTTTTTATCAGAAAATGTCATGTAAACCCTTTTTTTGTATTTATTTGAACCGTCTGTAATATATAAATATTGTGCTTTTTTAACTAGATAAAGTATAAAGTGCATGAACATACCCATGGCTACTAACAACATACTCTCTTGTAGTTTTATTGGGTTCAATAGAGCTGTTAATATTCCTAAAACATAAACAACATATACAAATGTAGAAAGTATCTTATGCTTAGGTTTGTTTTGTGTAAGAGCCTTTATCTTGTTGTATTTAATATTGTGAAAGCCTGTAAAAATACCTTCCTTGTAGAAAAACAAAGGTATAAAATCTTTTTCTTTGTAGACTAAAAAGGCTTCTTTCCAAGTTAAAGTTTCCATATCGAACCTTTCTCTTTTGGGTATAGAAATTCTTCACCTTTGTCTTTCGCACCAAACATAAAGAAGCTAGATTGAGAAGCTACAAAGTCTACATCATGCCCTTCTTTATGAAAAATTTTTAAAAGTTTTCTAGCAAGTGGTATTGCTTCTTCTGGGTCATAACCTTGCATCAACGTATAAAACTTATCAGCTTCAAGATACCCTCCTCTTACTTGAATAGCCAAAGATACTTTTTTTCTTTTAATAAGAAGACGATAAAGAAGAGAAGAAATTATTAGGGAGATAATCAACCCAGATAGTTTTCCTCTGTGGCTCCATCCACCTATAATAGAACCACTGGTTAGATAGGGCAGTATTATTCCACCAAATGATACAACGATAATTATTGCAAGTATAGGAAGAATAAAGCCATGATCAATATAATGTGTCACCAATACGATATCTTTTATGGGAACTTCTTCCTTATTAATCACAATATTCTCACCTTTAAAATCAATATCTGCTTCTATTTTTTTTGTTTTATACCAGGTCATATTTTTTCCTTATCTGAATATCGGGTTTGGATTTGTTTTGCTTGACATCTCATCACTTGCTGAACTACCTATATTATCGGTGTTATCGTTGATACCAATTTGATTTTTAATAAACATCATGAGTTTAGCCATTGCAAGATATGCAACAAATACACTACCTATTAGTATTAAGAGTGAAACAACATCTAGTATAGAATAGAGTGTAAGATAGCTTAAGATAGCATCTTGCTTTGATTGATTAGTAGTATTTTTCATAGGTTGCTCCTTAAAGTTTTTGTTACTGAAAGTGTAGAGATTTTTTCATTAGAGTTGGTTGAGGGTAAAATAACCAACTCTATAATTAGGTAAACCTACCCTACTGTAATGTCATCAGATGCTTTTTTAAAATACTCTTGCCCTGCTTTACATAGTGGACAAGCCACTGGTGCTTTTTTGCCCCTGTGTACGTGTCCACAGACTTCACAGATGTACTCTTCGTTGTCTTCACTGTCGAAGAAACCTTCAGCTTCAAGGGCGGCTTTGAGTTCTAAGTACTCTCTTTCATGTTCTACTTCTACCTTACCTATGGCACGGAAGAGTCTAGCGATGTCTGACAAGCCTTCTTCTTTTGCTATGGCTGCAAAGTTAGGGTACATCTCTTCATGCTCGTAGCGTTCGCCATCTGCTGCGTAGGTAAGGTTTTTTTGTGTGGTGTCTAAATCCATGTCATGCACTAGCTTGTTGTAGGCTTTGTACTCTGCCATGGCATGGTACTTTTCGTTGTTTGCAGCTTCTTGGAAGTGACGTGCTATCCTATGTAGTCCTTCTGAAAACGCAACGTCCGCAAAAAACTCATACTTATTACGAGCTTGTGACTCCCCTGCAAAGGCTTTCATGAGGTTGACTGCTGTTAAGTTATCTGTAGTCATTTCCATCTCATCGCCACAACAAACCAGTGTTCCACCACCCACTTCTTGAAGTTCTATCTCGTTACCACATTTGTTACATTTGTATGTTTCGTATTGTCTCATTACATTTCCTTAATAGTTTAGTAAAGATAATTTTTATCCTTTATGTATTGTATCGTTCTTAATCTTAAAGGATAATTATTATTTTCTATACTATCGTGAAATTCAACAATCACACTCACATTGCCCTTTACTATTAGGTATATAATCTATGATACTTCCCTGCATGTCCTTGTCTAAACTACAACAGTTAAAAAACTCTGAAGAGAGCTTCTTTTTTGCTCTTTTGAGCTTGGTTTTTGTACCTTCCACAGTTAAGTTTAGTTTGGATGATATCTCTTTGAGGCTGTACTGTTCTATAACGCTTAGATGCAGTATCTTGTTGTCATTTCCACTCAAAGAAGTAGACATCATGCCTGTTAAGCAACTGCTTAATTCTTCTGCTTCTTTTTTTGTGTCTTGTGTGCTAAGTGCTAGGCTATAGAATTCGCTAGGTATGGTTTTATCGTTTTGTTTGTAGAAGTCTATGAGTGTATTTCTAGTAACTCTGTAAAGCCAAGCTCTTATGTTATCTATGCTTGCTAGTCTGCTTTTATTTATATATATTTTTATGGCTACTTCTTGCATGATGTCAGAAGCTAAACTTTTATCAAATAGTCTAGCTCTTACAAAGTTTGTCAGCTCTTTTTCGTACTCTTGCCATAGGGCATCAAAATCCACAGTCACACCCACCACTCATACAGCTTTCTACCTCTTTTGCATCTAGCTTTTTGCCTTGCAAAGTGATGTTGACATCGCCATCTTTCCCAGCTACCTGTATGTCATCTATCTTCGCCATCATCTCAGGCGAACAGTCACAGCCTCCATCGCTACAGTTTTGCGTCATAGCTTCTATGTCTTTAAATTTTACATCCCCGTTGATACGTATACCAACACCTTCATTTACATTTGTAACTTGTACATCGTTTTTCATAATAGTTCCTTTTCATCTCAGTTTATATTGTTATTGAGATATTATAGATGACGACAGAGAAATAAAAAGGGGTTCATTTTCGTATAGTTACATGTATATGTTTCGTACTGCCTCATCTTTTTTGCCTTTAATTTTATTAAGGATTATTATTGTTTAAATAAAATTAAGCATCCACAACATTACACTTTGCATTGCATACTAACCCTTTATAGTTACAAAATAACTATCGGCTATCAATTCCACTTCACCATCCATATCTGCATGTGCCAACATTGCTTTATAGTACTCCGATTTTACTTTTTCATAGTTTTCATCGCTTAGCTCCATGAGCATACCTTTAAAGCCTGTGTTGTTCAGTAGTTCCCACCATGCATCTACATCCATACCGTAGCGTATTTGTTCTGTTTGTATTTGCATATCACTCACATAGGACATCATACAAAGACGATCTATATCTTTTATAGTTTTAAGATTTTCCCACTTATTTGCATCATACGCTTTTGCCGTAGAAGAACCATATTTTTGTAGTAAGGCTAAGAGTATTTCACTAGAAGGAGAAAAAGCTTCTTCTGTAAAACTAGTAAAAATAATGATACCTCTAGGTTTTAATAGTTTGGTCAAACTTACTAACACTTTTATAGGGTTAGGTAGAAAAAACAATGCATAAGCACATGTCACAACGTTGTATTTTTTATCTGACGCTAACTCACTGATATCTTTGCATTGAAAAGTTATGTTTTCTAACTTTTTTGTAGAAGCATTCTCTTTTGCTTTGGCTAACATCCCCTCAGAGATATCAATCGCATCAAACGTACTCTTAGGCATAAAAGAGGCACACTCCAATACTACATTGCCTGTGCCACAAGCAACATCTAGCATCTGAATATCTCGCTTATTGGTATGTTTTTTAATGATGTCAAGCATATGTTGAGCTGAAGTTTTAAAAAATTCTATCTCATCATATATGTTTGCAACATCCGAAAATGTTTGCTTAGCGTACTCTTGTTCTTTCTTTTCCATATATACATACCTTTTATAACATAAACATTTTTACTCATGTGATACATACACTTTATCATCCCTATACTAAAAACTGGATGTTTAGCCCCATAGTATGATAGAGACTTTTTTGAATGTGAATCTTACTTCAACACTCCCAACTGTTTCATAAAACTATACATATCATAATAATCTTTTTGCCAAATAATTTTGCCATTTTTATTAATAATGGTAGTGCTCATACCTTTTATGGAAAACTTCTTATCTTTAACATTTACATCACCCCACATTCCTGTAAATGTCCCAGCATAAACCCATTCATAACTAATACTATTACCAGAAACTATCACATCCCCACTTTTTTCCCAATACATATCGGGAACATATCCCATAAATGCATCAGTAATAGCCTTTGACATTTTAACCTTACCCTTGGTAATACTATCCGTACCCAAATCATACCATGCCACATCATCTGCGTAAAATGTATCAATTTTTGTGATGTTATGTTCAGCCCATGCTCTCATATACCCATCTAATACTTCTTCTACTTTACTCTCCGTTGCTTGTGTATATGTAAATGTACATGTACAAAATATTAAAAAAGTTATAACTTTTTTCATTTTTATTCCTTTAATTTATAAGATACATCATTATTACAAGAAATAAAAAAGAAAACTACTCATAAAAAGTTAAAAGTAATACAATACAGTCAAATAACTCTATTTTGCATCATTTTAGGTGTCTTTCCATATATTTTTTTGTAGGCTCTTATAAAATTAGATACATTCATATATCCTAATTCAAAGGCACATTCAGTCACATTATTGCCTTGCTGCAGAAGTTCATAAGCTCTATTCATCTTCTTTTTAATAAGCCATTGCTTGGGTGTCATATTATGTTTTACTTTAAATTCACGTGTAAATGTTGAGAGACTTCTACCACTTAATGATGCAAAGTCGGCAATAGTCATGTTTTTATCATAATGTCTCAACATTTCTGCTTCTATCTCTCTTTTTTGTTTGCTATCTTCTGATACTTTTAGTGTAAGTTTAAATTTTTCATCTTCAGAAATAAGATACAAAAACTCCAAAAGTTTCACTTCTACAAGTTTTTTCTTAGCTAAGGTATCAAAATGCATCTTCTCTATATTTTCAAAAAAATGTTTTATATTTTTGCTTACTCTCAACTTACATATAGTTGACTTTTTTTGCATACTAACATAAGAATTATCTAAAAAAAGTTTAGCTATTTCATGGTTAAAAAAGAGAAGATAGACTTCCATATTTTTACCGTCACAAAGATAATCAGAGATAAGATAACTATCACGTGGCATAAAGAGCATCTCACCGTTACTTTGTAACTTCAAGTAACAAGTGCAATTTTTCCTAAGCAACTTCTTCAAGTAAAGCCTCCTTAGGTGTTTTGAAACCAAGAGCTTTCCTTGGTCTGTTGTTTAATCTATTCTGAATCATCTTAAT
>Ga0256834_1002562_pt1 | contig 11369 bp, 8 predicted proteins | sample 4281140metaG_FD_190536 | JGI IMG/M metagenome (GOLD analysis project Ga0256834, IMG submission 190536) | Hydrothermal vent microbial communities from East Pacific Rise, Pacific Ocean - 4281-140 | ecosystem: Environmental > Aquatic > Marine > Hydrothermal vents | place: Pacific Ocean: East Pacific... | reverse complement strand
AATTTTAGTCATATTACGTTAATATTTTTTTATCATTTTTAAAAATATGTAGCGTGTTTTTATTATCTATAACGAAAAGATAGGGTTCTACATATTTTATTGGGTTTCCTCCTGGAAAACTTACGCCTTTCTCTTCATGAATCCAATCAAATTGTAATGTTTTGGTATTAAAAGCTCCTATTAAGCCTTTACGCCAATCGGTTGTGATAATATGGTTTCCTACTAGCACAAAATTATCGCGTTGTGAATCGAATATAGTAGGGTCGTCCATCTTTTCTATATCCATAAAAAGGGTACGTTTATATGCTCCTTTTTGTATATCTACTTCAAAATAACCAATATTGGTTATTCCTTTTAGTTTTCCATCCGACTTATCTAATGCATAATTGGTATTATTACATTTATCTATCTGCCATAGTAATTTGCCTGTTTGGATATTTAAAGCTATTAGTTTGTCATAACCACCAGCTATCACTAATATATTCTTGTAGAGAGTGATGAATTTTTCAACACTAATATTTTGATAAAGGGTATTTAAATCAAAAGACCATTCAAAATTATTAGAACTAAAATTGTATTTTTCAATAACTGTCCAATCATTTTGATTACTGTTAGTATTATCTGTTATTAAGAAGTCGTTTTTAATAAAACAGTACCTAGATTTCAAATTTTGTACTTCAAAAATAGATTTCTTTTTGAGTAAATCGTAAACACCAACACTTTTCTTTTCAAAATTCCTATACCTTACTTTATTATTGGTAAAAGTAAAAGGGCTATATTTTGTCTCTTTATTACATATATTAAAAGTATTATCATTATTTGTTTTTAAAAGGTTTCCTTCAATTGAATCAATAGCATACCACTTACTATTAGCTATAAAGATATCAGATAATGGGAGCTTACTTCGTATAATAAGTTCTTGTTTTAAATTAGACACCTTATTAATAAAAATTTGATTTTCAGACTCTATTACAAAATACTCATCATCAACTATTCTAAGTAATGTACTTTTAAACTTTACATTTATTTTTTGAAACATTATTTTATAAAATTAAACAAGTTTGAATTGATGTCTTCTGCTTCTTGAATTAAATCGGATACACTTTCTATTTGTTTTGATGAAAAGAAATTAATACTATTGTTTTTGGTAGCATCAAACAAACGTTTAGCTTTTACTGGGTCTTTAAAAATGTTTTGAAACATCTTTTTTGCTTGTAAGTATTTCTACTATATCTTTATCCTTCATAATCTATTTAAACATTTGAATTACTTCTCCAAAATTACCACTTCCATCTCCTGTAATTTTGAATACATCTTTCTTATAAATTCTTATCATATCTTTGGTCTTTACAGGGGGATTTTTGGGTAATTTATCTAAGGCTGTTCTAATTTCAAACTCAAGGTAAGGCTTGTCCGTCTTTTTAAAAGCATTTATCAATTCCTCTAATTGATTCTTTGTCCAAGGAGAATTTCTAGTCAATTTACTATCACTAATATTGGCTTTATAATAGCTTCTTCCTTTATTATCAAACCATTGTTTTAATTTTTCTTTGGTAAAATCGGCAACATCATCTAAAGGTCCTCCTACAGTGGCAGTTGTATAACTGTCTAGGCTAGGAAAGCTTCTAAAAGGTGCTCCAGCATTTTGCTGTCTGGTTTTGTACTGTTGTACTACTTGGTTTAATTGCCCAAGGTTGGTAATAGCAATTTTTTGTTGCTTTTTTTCAACGGCAGTAGAATCTGTTGGGTTGCCAATTGCCCAACCAAGATTACTATTGAGTAGTATAAAAAGTAGGATGATTTTTTTCATCTGTTTATAATTTTTATAAGTAAAATTTTATAATTTCTACTCGTGATTTTTAAAGTGCTAAACGGTATTTATTTTTTTAAACTGTTATGCCACTAGTCATACATATACTAGTGGGTGCCTTTTTTATTGTTTTTTGAATTAAATAGACCAAACCAGTTAGGAGGTTCTTCTTTAAAAGGCTTATTAGTCTCTTTTGAAATTAATACTCTTCTGCCAATTACATATTCCCACATATCTTTATGAGATTTAACATTTGTCATTATGTTTTTGGTTATTTTATATGTACTAAAATAATAGTATAATCCAAGAGCTAAAAACGGAAGAAATATAGGTTCGAACCACTTATAATCAACGATTTTAGTAGAATTAACTTCTAATTGTTTTATTTCTCTTTCATTACTTATCCAAATTTTAATACTAGGACTATTGTTTTTGTTTAAATATTCTATAATTGCTTTGTTAGGTTTAATATAGTAACTAAAATAGGGCTGATTAATAGTATCATTTAGCCATAAAATTAGCATATCATTCCCTACTTTTTTGTTATATTCAGTTTTGTGTTTAACAATTTTCCCTTTTATTGTTTCAAAATAAAATAAAGGAGGTCTACATAATTGAACATACATCCACGACAGTATAAAAAAAGTAGAAGTTAATAGAGGAACAACTGGAGATATCCTTCTTGGCATTATTTGCTTTTTCTTAAATTTTCAATCATTATTTTGTACTCTGTAGGAAATTTTTCTTTAAAAGGTTTTCCAAATTCATCATAATATTCACCTTTGGAGTCAAAATATAAAGCCATTGTGCTAACAATTTTTTCAAAAGAAGAAGCACTATAGTAAACCGTTCCCAAATCGATTATTAGATTTCCTATATTTTGTTGTTCTTTTTCAACAGCAGTAGAGTCTGTTGGGTTGCCAATTGCCCAACCTAGACTACTATTGAGTAGTATAAAAAGTGCTATGTAGTAGTGTTTTTTCATACGTTGTTTTTTTGTCACTTATTAAAGACTAGTGGAGGATACCTATTTTAAAGATGTCTATATTCGATTTCGACGTAGATAAGAACTAATGTGACTAAGAATCCAATAGTGAGAAATAAAAAACCTAATCCTGTTGGTTTTGAGTTTTTATATGGTTTAATTTTTGAAATAAAAGTTTTTTTATCTTTTGTAAAAAGTGAATCATTTACCAATAAACACCCCTCTTGACAACTTTCTAATTCTTTTTTATTAGGAGTTAGATTATATATTCGTCTAATATAGATGCAGTTCTGTTTACGTTTTACTAAAATAGTATCTCCTATTTTCAATTTTTCAAACTCGTATATATCAATATCACCTTGCGTAAAAGGATTATGTTCAGAAAAAAGTCTATAGGCTACAGTTCTAGTAGACCTGCCTGAATGCATCGCAACTAATTCAGCTGAAACTACTTGACTAGTTCCCGTGTTTAATATTTTTTCTAAAATATTTTTTGACATATGAACGTTAAAAATGAAGGAGAAATAAGGAAGAAAAACACAAAAAATAGCTATTCCCATATCGCTCATTTTTAAAGCTTTAACAAATAAATATCCTAATAGAGGTAATAACAAAATTTTGAAGATAAAAAATAATTTTGAAGAAAAATTAAGTGTATAATATTCGCATTGTCCAATTATTGTTATAACACCTGAGATAAACAATGTTATCAATACATAAGAAGCTATATATGATATAGTTATTATAATATATAAAAAAGTTTTACTCTTCATCTTTAGTTTTAACTTTATTTAAGCCAAGTTTATCTTTTATAAATTGTTTACTTTTATCTTCAATTGTTTCAAGAATTATGTCAACTGAAAAATCAATGATTAGAAGAATACCTTCTTTGTTTTCTATTTTAGCAAAAAAATGTTTGTTTCCATCTACTTTATGATAATACTCATAAGCATCACTCATACTATTAAAAAAAGTTGAAATTTTTTGAGTTTTACCATCTATAGTAATTGTTTTTTTAAACAAATTACTATTTGTAATTTTATCTATTACCTTTTTGTATTGTTGTGGAGAATCAACTATTTTGTCAAGAAATATTAACATTCTATTGACATCCGTTGTACCTTTAAATAGATTAACTAAAGCATCACTTTCTCCGTGTTTAGCAATAATGTTTGCAAGTCTTTTTATATTTCTAGCAGATAATTTAGAAGCATCAAAACCTGATTTAATTAATAAATCAATTGCTTTTTCTCCATTTTTAGATGTCAATACATCTTTTATAGTCTTTTTATAAAATTTATTTTTATTCTTAAAGAGACTATATCTAGCTCGATTAAAAATTCCATTTGGTGTAATTAATTTTTTGATTGCAGGTCCCATTAAACCCAATGCAACAGGTACGAAACACTCAATGCTTGCATTAGCAGATTTAGTTTTTAAATCTTCGAAATTCTTTACATGAATTAATCCATTCATTGTTGCTATATCCATTCCATTTATACAATCAAACCCTGACTGTATTAATCTTGAGTCAGGAACAAACACTTCTTTAATTCCTTCTAACGCCATATCTAAAATAAGATTATTAATATCTTCTTGATTTACTTCTTTTCCAAATATTCTATTTGCAATTAGAAATCCTGAAAGTTCAATTAAAGCACCTTTAGTAAAGCGTTTAAATGCATCTGCACCCATAGCTTCTATGACAGCTACACCATGTGCAGCAATTAATCTTTGTAGAAAATATGCATTTAAAACGTTTTTAGAGCTATTTGCTGCAAATTTTGCCCAACTAAAAATAGCTGAATTTGTTCCAAACTGTGCTACATATTGATCATATCCATCTTTCATACAAATAGGCTCGGCAAGACCTGATTCTTCCATTTGATGTATTGCAACGCTTAAAGCTGATTGATTGTTAATATGTTTTGTTCTAATCTCTAAATCTGAAAAAGAGTATTCATATTTTACCTTTTCTCCATTCTTTCCCCATTCTACCCAATCTGTTGATTTGGAGTTGTAACTATCAGCTATTCCTTCTCTTAAATCTACATTTGAAAAAATGATTTGAGCATCTCTAGAAAATGTATTAATTGGAAAATGATTATTAGAAATAAACTTTTCTAGAGAATAGATTTTGTTATCTCTTAAATATTTCAAAACTTTACTACTTATTGTATTTAATGTCCAATAATTTTCTAATCCGTGCCCATAAAATACAAATGTTTTGTTTTTAAGTAATTCTGACATGTAATTTGCAAAAATTATTAACTCAGGCTTTTCTGCATCACTTACTTCGTTAATTAAAACGTTATAAATATCTGTTCCTTTACCATCGATAACTCCATCTTTTTCTGGGTCAGAGCAATAATTTGCTTTGTATTTTGCAATTGATAATTTTTTATCTGGAACAATTAGAGCTTCACTAGGTATAAATGGAGGACTGGCAATTCCTGTGTAAGAATTTGATTTTTTTATGTTTCCCCATGTTGCTTTAATAATACAATTTTGATAATTATCACTATATCTTTTTCGAGCTATAGCGACCACTGTTTTACCTATAGGTGCAAAGTTTATATTAGTATATTTTTTTTGATTGAATTCAGTAATAAAATCACCAGTTATAATATGATTTTTCTTTACAAAATCATATTTAGAATTGATATAGCCCAAAAATTTCTGATAATTAGGACTATATACTCCTAGAAAAGTTTCTCCTCCTTGTTTAAAAGCCATAACACCGCCATCTTCATTGAATTTTACATGGCTGGCATTATCTAACAATATTGTCGTTCCAACTGGAGATAAAAAAGCATAATCATTCCAATGCCTGTTATCAATACTGAGATATATGGTTACTATTTTTTGAATTAATTCACTCTCCTGATCATCCTGAAACAAATACAACTTCAGTCCTTTATCGCTCATAGTTGCCCAGTTGGGGTAGGCGAGTTCTGTCCCATTGGCATAGTCCATCAACCACGTGTCTGCCACGGGAGCATTCTCTGGGTTTTTACCAAAAGGATGTCCTAAAGCAAATACGCCATGACCGAGTTCGTGGGCAATAGTAGTAGCCTCGTCTGGTTTGTTTTCTAAACCAGTAGTGTGTGCTTGAAAAATAAAGCCCCATTGCCGTGTTTTAGGCATAAAGCCACTCAAAGCTTTTGTGGCTGTTATAGATTTGTCTAATACAAAAAGATAATAGGCTTTGCTGTTGTAATTCGGGTTTTGAGCTTTAAAATATCGCTTTATAGCATTGAGCTCTTTTGGATAATCTGAATCTAAACCACTACCGTTATAATCTATTTTACCATTACTAATCTCTGTATCCCATTCTGATTGAGGGATTGTTATGGTTTGTGTCTTACCTACAACAATGGGTACACCTGCGGGATTGTAAATGGTATTGAGTTTGTCTTTTAAATTCGGAATATCGGTTGCTCCGTTTACCAAGACTACTTGTACATTAATATTAGGGTGTTTTTTAATATGGTGGATAAAGAAACTGCTTAACACATGTTGTTTACCCTTTTTGTCTTTATAGGTAATAATGGCCTCTTCGTTGTGATAAAAATTAGTTCCTTTTACTGTAATTTTATAGCGGTTTTTCCCATCTTTTTCGGCATCTATTTTTTTACCAGAAACGGTTTTAAAAATAAGAGCATCGGTGTTAACAGTTGCTTTATTATTATTGAGAATGTCTGCATAAAATATATCGGTGTCTCCATCGGCTACTGCTTTATGAATAGGATAATAACTGTCTCCTCCTTCAATGCTAACTTTCTTATACTTTTCTTTTTCGTAGGTATTGTCGGCTTTATCTAAACCGTATTTGGTAGTGTTGTATGTACCAAAAGTGATACGAACACCACTTTTTTCTATAGTATTTACAGATGGGTTTTGGGTATTATGAGAGCCATGGTCAGAAATACCCGAAGTATTGGCAGCAGTTGCTCGTCCGCCATCTGCAGCTACTCCTGTTTGGGTAACATTTCCATTGGTATCAATAGAATACTCATTGCCATTACTAGAAATGGTATAGGTATCGCCTGTATCATAATCATAGGTATGGGTATCGCCATTGGTATCTGTTATTACAATTTGATTGTTAGTAACTACAATAGCATCTTCGCTAGCAATTTCGTAATCTACATCTAAATCGGTGTGGTCATCGCCTGTAAAAACATCAACAATGTCCTCCGCTTCATCAATAACAGTATCTACATCTAAAATATTAGACCAAGTAGGGTCGTAAACGGTTTTAATGGTACCACTAAGTAATTGATAATCGGTATTTACTTTAATGTCTGTAAATACCAATGCTATTTTTATGTTTTTTAAGAAACCAACCGTGGTATAGCCTTTACCCGTAAAGCTACCTGCACCCGAAGTTTCTTGAATTTTAACTTTAAAGTCACCTGCTTTAATAACATCTCCATTTTGCAGTTTTTCTAATTCTATAGTATTAGAAATATTGATATTTGGGGCAATACCACAATTGTAATAGGCCTCAGTATCGGCTTCCATAGTGGTGAAGGTGAGCGGTGTAGTGTAGGTTAAGGTACCATCCATACAATAGCCACCTACACGATATTCATATGTAGTATTGGGTTCTAGATCAATGACCACAAATTCTTCACGATCTGTAATGTCATCAAACCAATGGTTACTATTGGCATTACCAGAATTGCCATTGACATCAGCGGCTTTTCTATAGGCTATTTTAAATTCGGTATGTTCTATAGTACCTTGCCAATGAAAGGTTGCTGTTTTAGAAGTTACTTCTTCAACGCGTAAAACAGTTGGTGCTGCACAATTACCTTGATAAGTAAAGGTAAATATCTCGCTATAGCCCTTGTTTTTAAAGAGTCCAATTTCATCAACGCCACTAATGGCTTTGGCTTGTACACGCCAAGCATAGCGTTTACCTTCTAGTAATTGTGGTTCTGCTAACCCGTAGAGCAATGTCGTATTTCGAGTAGTCGTCTGATAGATGGGAGGAGAAGCGAGAAAAACCGCTTGCGGATCCATGGTAGTATCCCAAATTTCAACCAAACTGAATTCATATTCAACGTTGGTCACATTAATATGACGTGGTGTCCACTGAAAAAGAATATTTTGCGGATTATTAGCTTCTAAATTGATATGATCTGTTGGGAGATTTAAAAACGGAGGGTCGTTTAAAAAGAGCAATACATTGGTACACGATTTATTTGAGATTACATTACCAGAGAGCACATCATAAACCTCAAAGCAAAATTGAAAAAGACCTTCGGGCAATTCATTGGCATATGCACCTGCTGAGATACCCTGTAAATTTTGAAATTCAAAATAAGGAGCTAAGTCTATGCTAGCTAACTGTAAGGGAATACCCCCATCTAAAAAGAGTTGTGGTGCACCAATTACAAAATCTTTACTTTGTACTTGTATGCTATTGCCTTCAATATAGAGTTTTAGGCGTACCTCTCTATTAAGTACTGTCAAATCAGTTAATAAAAGTTGAGCTTTGATTCTATCAGTGCTATTTGTAGTATTGGTATATTCTGACAGGTAAACAGGTGGAGGTGAGGTTACTTGAGGAATTACTTGTACAGGATAGGTTTGTGCTTGGCTTTGGAAAGTATAAAACAATACAATGAGGAGTAGCTGTAACATGCTCCATTTTTTTATGAATATATTATTGTACAATTTTTGCATAGTACTATTTCTTGACTTCTTGATATTGTAAATTTTTCTTTTAATTAATTATTGAGTTTCCTCCTCGTGCCTAGTTCGGAATGATAATACCTACTTTTAAGCACGCTTACGCTTTCTGAGTCACATATTTTTGTGTCAGGATTACTATTATTTGTTGTAGCAATCCTACATGGGATTGCTACTACTAACAGAATGTTATCTGTTTAATAGTAATAAATCTTTTTCAGTTGCAAATTCTGTTGCCTGCTCATCATAAAAGGCAATAATTGCCATTTTAATTTGAGCTGCTATTTGTTCTTTTGAGTTGCCATTTCTTTTCATATTTTCAATTTCATTGAGCATACTCCCTTTAAAGATATGCAATTTTTCTAAAACGTCTACTTCTGGTCGTTGCAATTGTCTTAAAATCCAACTATGATGAATAAATTGTTGTTTTACCTCTTCATATACTTTCTTCGTATCATTTTTATTTTTTTCTTCGTAAGACAGGCTATTGAACTTACCTTTTATTTGAATATATCTTTTTTCTAAGCCATCATGTGACTGTAAAATATCTGTAGCCAATTCTCTTAAAATAAGTTTAACTTCTTTTTGATAAGCTTTTAATGTTATTGAAATGGCATCATAAGCATCTAAGTACTTATGTACACTTTTTTTATAGTCTTTTACCTCTTCTTTTTCTGATGTTTTCACCTTACCTAAAAGACTATTTAGTTTGTCAAGTTCTGTTTGGGTTCTGTAATTTTCAGATAAGTGATTATTAATCGTATCTAGTTGTCTTGTTATTAATGACGGAGGGCCTTCAAAGTGATGCCCTTTATAATTTATTTTGATTAATTTTTCTAATGCTTGAGGTTGCTTTTCTTTTTTAACTTGTTTTTCTTTGACTGTTTTACCAAAGTTTTTCCGTCTTTTTCTACTGCTAAAAGAATAAGTATAGCCAATAGTTGCTGTAAAATCGTTTATATTTTGTTGGGTAGTTGTATTTCTGAAAAGTTGAATAATAGCTAAGTTAAAATTATGTTTTTCTTTGAACCTATAGGTTGATCCAAATCTGAAGTTTAGTACATTTCCTTGTTGTTTTCCGTTAGTTGCTGTAGTATTGTAAGAGGTAGAAAAAGTAGTTCTCATTTTTCTGTCAAAAAATTGTTTGGCAATGGCTAAGGTTGGCCCCATAGTTAGGACTTCACTATCTGTAACCGTATTGTATGTAGAGTTGAAAGCTCCAGTAATTGATAAGTTTCGTTCGGTTAGCGTTAAATTATAAGCCAAGTTACCATTGATAAATTCAGAATCGTTTTTGGGTGCATTTACTAAAAAAGCATCTTGATCTTCAGTAATATTTTGATAGGAAACATTTATATTGAGACTCTGCCTTTTTTCTTTGAGTTGTGATAATGCATAATTGATATTCAAATTTGAATTTTGAGAAACCTGAGTAAAATTTAAGGTGTCAATATTTTCATAAGGGCGTACCTGATTGATATAATCAAATTGATTTTTTAGTTGCGTATGTGCTCTGAAATTTGAATATGAACCTGCTACAGTTAGTTTGTCACTTGCCTTTAAATTTAAATTAATAGCCGCTACAATTCTATTTAATTCGCTTTGTTTTTGATTATTTAAATCGTCATGCTGCAACCCTGTATTGATGGCTACATTCAATTTGTTTTTAAATAAGGTTTGATTTAATTTTACGGTAATATTTTCTAAATCATTATTAAAATAATAAGCCCCTAAGGTTTGGTATTGTGGGGCAACACGTTCATAGCCTACACCTAAAGATCCGTTACCAATAATATATGAGAAATCGACTTTAAAAGCATTGTGATATACCGTTGATGTTTTATTACTAACTAATGAAGCCAACCATTGGTTGCTTTTTATCTTGTCTGCACGTAGGTCATTTGTAAGTGCACTATTGGCAAATTCTACACGAATGTTAGCTTTGTCAAATAGTTTTACTCTACCTTCAAAACTAATTACTAAATTTTCTTTGGGTGTAATTCTGAGATCATCAGGGAAATTAAATTCTAAAGAGTTCAGTTTATCTTTTGCTTTAAAAAGTGATACTCCTATACCATAATTATTTTTATCGAAAACTATTTTTGTGCCAAAACCCATTCTCTTATAAGAGGGGTCTACTTGAGGTTCGTTAATGTCATACGCTCTATCTCTAACCAATCTGCCATACATAGCACTAATTTTAAACGGGCCATTTGGTGTGAGGTCAACTCCGAAACCTGTAAATTGATGACCGTTTAAGGTATAAGGAGAAAAGTTCATAGACACATCACCAATATGAGTAGTTATCCATTTGTATGAAGGATGAATGCTTAGCCTGTTAATTTTAAAAGAAGGTTCATTAAAGGTGAATTTCTGATTGGTATAAGCAAAAGAGACAGGAATGTTGTAAAGCCCGTAAAGGTTCACGTTTATAGTTCCATTTAAAAAATAGGTAAAAGGGTCTCTATTTGCGGTGCCATTATAAAAGATAGAATTTGCAGAGAAACCTCCAGAAATACTTACAGGTTTAGCCTTACCAAGATTATCAATTCTTTGGGCATTAATCATGCCATTTAAAAATAGAATAACGATTAAAATTTTTTTTATATACAAACCTCCTTTTATTTATACACGTCTAATATAGTGATTTTAACGTTTCTTTAAGAATTAAAGGGTGTTTTTTTTAGTTGAAATTTGAGTGTAGTTTAATATCAGGCTACTAAAAATAAACACTTTTTTGATATTAGCTATTTTAGTTAATGACTATGTAGGCTATTTCTTAATTTTTATAGTTATAAAGATTGTTGTATCATTACAATATTAAAAAAACATTTTTATGAACCCTGAAGACAATATCACAAAACTAAAAAT
>Ga0256834_1002561_pt1 | contig 11370 bp, 12 predicted proteins | sample 4281140metaG_FD_190536 | JGI IMG/M metagenome (GOLD analysis project Ga0256834, IMG submission 190536) | Hydrothermal vent microbial communities from East Pacific Rise, Pacific Ocean - 4281-140 | ecosystem: Environmental > Aquatic > Marine > Hydrothermal vents | place: Pacific Ocean: East... | reverse complement strand
CCACTTGAGACTGCCTATTTTTCTGGTTCTGGTTATCCTGCTTCCCTATTATACACGCCATATGACATTTTGTGACCTCTGCCCGCCCGGTACCATCAACCGCCTCTGGCAGCAGGCCGCAGGTATTCCTCTCTTCTTCAAAACACCGGAGGGAGTCTGGGCTGTTGCATCCATCACAATTCTTTGTATAGTACTGTTATCAGCTGTATTTATTGAACGCCCCTTCTGTTCCCTCCTCTGTCCCATTGGCGGCTTTCTCGGGCTGTTCAATAAGATATCAGGGATATTTATCAGGGTTGACAATAAGGAGTGCGTTGACTGCGGCCGCTGTGAAGATGTCTGTCCACAGGGAATCAATCCGGCAGAAACTCCAGCCCACAGCCAATGTACACGCTGTCTCGAGTGTACCGGAGTCAAGTGTAAATTTATTGAAACTGATATCAGAATTTAAGATACAACAAGGTGAAAGGTAGCCATTGAAAGATGACAGCAATCACATAGTTGACTATCGGGGCCATTGCTGAAAAGGAATCCGCGACGTGCGGAGCCGCCTTGGACAAGGCGGGAAGAATATCTCCTTCCGGGCCCTGTGCGATGCCGACATGGCAGCTCACCTTCATCGGGTAATAACCTGGGCCGGCGGGACTGTCAGCAGTCAGGAAGAGCGTTCCGATGGCGTTCTACTCCACATTACTAAACAGGATCTATTATGAACACCCACACTATCCATCCCATTGTTCTTGGCAGCAAGGAATTTGACAAAAGCATGATGACCTACCAGCACGGCTACGGCACTCCGTTCACCATTCCTATTTACGGCTGGTATCTTGAAGGAGGTGAGAAGAAAATCCTGGTGGACACCGGAGAACTGCACCCCATCCAGTCCACGGCCAGGGAAGAAGCTCTGGGCGGACCAATCTTCACCGTTGAGGATGGCCTGGCCCAGTTCGATCTGCGCCCGGAGGACATTGATATTGTCATTCATACCCATCTCCATAACGATCATTGTGAGAACGACTATAAATTCAGCAATGCTGAATTCTTCATCCATGAGCTGGAACTTGCACGCATCGCAGATCCACACCCTTTGGACTTCCGCTATGTGGAGGACTTTATCTTTGAGATTCGCGACGCAGGCCAGATAACAGCAGTTACAGCCGACAGGGAAATCGTACCCGGTATCCGGGTTATCCACACCCCGGCTCATACTCCCGGCGGTATGTCGATTGCCGTTGATACCACATTGGGAGAGGCCATCATCACCGGATTCTGCTGTCTTCTGGAAAATTTCTTTCCTCCCATTGATATCACCGCAATGGAGATGGACGTCATCCCTCCCGGTACCCATGTCAATACCTACGAGGCCTACGACATCATGGCAAGGATAAAGGAGAAGGCAGATATCATACTGCCCCTGCACGAGCCTAAGTTCGCCGCCATGAAAACTATTCAGAAAAACAATAGCTGAAACAGCTGAATCCGCGGCTATTTCTCCCAATAAACTGTCGGCAGATCCGGGCCACGGATTCAGAAAAGAAAATAAAAAAGCAGCATCAGCCACCTTCCCCCATAAACAATGAGGTTATAAAATGAATCTAGTTCTCTACTCAAGCAAATCCGGCAACACCAAAAAACTGGCAGATACTGTTTTTGCAGCCCTGCCGGACCCAAAAGAAATACTTCCCATCACTGAAATGCCGGCATCACTTGCCGATTATAATCTGATCGCCTTCGGATTCTGGCTGCAGGCAGGCCAGCCTGATGCGGCCAGTCAAAGCGCCCTTGCCAGGATTAAGGAGAAAGATGTTTTTCTCTTTGCAACCCATGGTGCTGCTCAGAACTCAGCCCATGCCGTGAAAGCTATGGAATCTGCACAGGAGATGGTGCCATCCTGTCGTGTCATCGGGACATACAGCTGCCAGGGGGAAGTCAACCCCAAGGTCATTGCCACTGCTGAATCCAAACCACAACGCCCCCCCTGGCTTGATGATGCACCTGACGCGGTTGGTCACCCGAATACCGGGGATCTGGAGGAATTAAAGGCAATCATTGCAGAAAAGTTATGAGTCACCTGTGACAGAACAGGTGCATAGACCCCCAAAAAAAAGGGTGCCGGGGAAACTTCCCCGACACCCTTTTTCTACATTCATGTTTTTTCAGGAAACTTCTATCTCTCCAACGGAAAAATTGACATTCCCTTTGCGATACCGCTTCCGGATACAGGAACACAGTAAGAAATTTTCTGTTTGGTCTTGGTCACCTTGATCCTGCCCACCTCTGTCATTTCAGAGTCAAGCACCTCACCGGTATCGGGATCAACCAGTTCTTCAACAGCCCCCACCTTGAATTCACGCCCCACAGTCACTCCCTCACGGCTGCCGCGGTTTATGATTACCTTATCGCCTTTCACCAGCAGAACAGAGCCTTCCCAGGGAATGGAATCAAGTTGCTTAATCAGGAAAAGTACAGCCTGACCAACTGCATCCTCCAGGGCCTTGCCCACATTATCCTTCTCCGCACCACCGAAGTTTCCGCCGAGCCCACCCAGGGCTCCGCCATGATAGCCAACGGTAAAACCGCGTTTACCGGAAACACCGACCACATCTGTGGAGGCCTTCACCTGACCGGTTTCAGAATCAACGAGATAAATGGTCACATTCATCTCAGCCTTTCCGGCAGAACCGCCAATGGTAAAACCCTGAAAGCTTAAGCCGCCGCCACCGGAACCGGTATCATCCTGAACATGGGTAATGGAGCCGCGAACAAGGAGCTGCGCCGGGGTCATCCTTCCGATCTTAGCGGTTTTCTTCCCCTGTGCAGTACGACCTGAAGCAGCAAAATCCTGCTCTGCCATGGCAGCCTTCCGCATTTCACCATCACCAAGGACAATGAACCAGCCGGACTCGTGAAGGAGGTTGGTCATGACGGTCTGCATGCCGTCACCGATGCTCCAGCGCCCGCTCCAGCCGGCCTCGTTCTTAAACTTGTGAACGGTAATTGAATACCTGAGATTCCCGGCAGGGGGGGCCGGAATGGTTGTTTCTGCAGCAACCCAGCTCACGGGCAGGATAAGCGCAAAAACCAAAACCAGGCCGGTCAATATAGATCGTTTCATACCACACTCCTTTTCCTCTTTAAAAAATGTAACTTGCGAACACCGTCCCACGACATTTCGTTGAACACCCTTCATAGTTCCCCTCAGTCTATCGCAGAAAGGATAATAAATCAAATAGACTATGGGTATTCAAGCAGCATCAGCAAAGTTTCGCAAACCGCTCCCAGAAGTCAGGAAACGACTTGGCGACACAGTCCTCGCCCGTTATCTGCACTCCGGGAACCTTCAGACCTGCCACAGCAAAACTCATGGCCATCCGATGATCATTATATGTTTCAATGACAGCACCATGGAGGCGCACTCCGCCATCACCATGAATAATCATATAATCATCTCCCTCCTCAACTTCGGCACCCATCTTCACAAGCTCTGCAAGAGTTGCTGTGAGTCGATCGCATTCTTTGATGCGCAGATGGGCGATGTTGTTGATAACGGTCTTTCCATGGGCAAATGCGGCAACAACGGCAAGGGTGGGCACAACATCAGGCATATCACCCATATCCACTGTGATGCCCTCAAGCCGCTCTCCTCCTTTGAGGCTTATGCCGCCGCCGTCCATGGACACTTCACAACCCATTCGGGCAAGAAGTGGAACCACACCGGCATCCCCCTGCAGAGACGGCACCGGAACATTTGAAACCGTTACCCTTCCACCGGTGACAGCTGCCGCCGCCCAGAAATAGGAGGCATTGGAGGCATCTCCTTCAATTTCATAGTCCATGGCCCGATAGCTGCCCTGAGGAATCACAAAGGAGGTGAACTCCTCATTACAATCAACACTCACCCCGAAATCCGACATGACAGAGAGGGTCATCGCCACATAGGGCTTGGAGAACACCTCGCCCCTGACCTCCAGGGTCGCTGCTTGAGCAGCATAGGGAGCAACGAGCAGCAGAGAGGAGACATACTGGCTGGACTTTCCCTCGGGCAGAACAGTTGCTCCGCCGTCCAGGCCTTTGCTTTTTATCAGAAGGGGCGGACATCCAGTCCCCTGTTCCGAGCTGATTTCAACACCCCAGCCCTGAAGCGCCTCCATGAGCGGACCAATGGGCCTCTCCCGCATCCGTTCCTCACCGTCAATCCGGAAATCACCATGGCCAAGGGCCACAAACGAGGTCAGAAACCGGGTGGCGGTACCATTGTTGCCGAGAAAAATTTCTTTATCGGGTGTTTTCAGTTTGCCACCATTACCATGGACAAGCCAGACATCATCGCCACGCTCCACAGTGACCCCCATCTGCTCCAGTGCCCTGGAAGTATAGTGTGTGTCTTCACTGGCCAGGGGACCGATGAGCCTGCTGGTTCCATCAGCCAGGGCTGCAGCAATAAGAGCCCGCTGGGTGAGACTTTTTGAACCCGGTACCGCAACCGTGGCATCAACCGTTGAGACTGGTGTTATTTCAATCATTTTTCTCTACTCGTGTAGTATTATTTTTCGTGACATCCACTCTTTTTCTCAAGACTGCCCGACTCTTCCCAGCGCCTTTTGCAGGGCCGAACGCATAACCGCCACCGGAGCTTTCCCGGCAGTCCATATTTCAAACTGGGCAACTCCCTGATAGAGCAGCATTTCAAGGCCGTTGATAATGGCACAGCCTCTCTCCTCTGCATCCTGCAGCAGACGGGTTTTCAGTGGTGCATACACTATGTCCATGACCACAGTAAACTCTGCGTTCAGTTCAGCTGCAACCGGACTGTTTTCCGCATGGGGTTCCATGCCGACAGAAGTGGCATTTATCAGGATATCTCCTGATAAGGTATCACTTTCAGCAAGGGATACCCAGGGACAGCCAAGCTCATCAGCAAGGGAGCGTCCCTTTGATTCGGTGCGGCTTGAGAGCACAAGTTCCGCGCCTCTCTCCAGCAGGCCGAAACCTATTGCCCGTGCAGAACCGCCTGCTCCAAGAAGCACCGCCTTTGCCCCGGAAAGTACAATCTGCTCTTCAAGGGCCCGCATGGCACCAAGCCAGTCCGTATTCAGGCCGCTGAGCCTGCCATTATTATTGACAACCGTATTCACCGCACCGATCTTCGCGGCCACCGGATCGATCTCGTCAAGCAGCTCCATGATCTGCTCTTTGTGAGGGATGGTCACGCTGACACCCTGCACCCCCAGGCCCCGTATACCGGTGACAGCCGCTGCGATATCCGGAGCGGGAAAGGGCAGGTAGATACCATTAATCCCGGCCGCCGCAAGGGCCGCGTTGTGCATGGCGGGACTCAGGGAATGGCTCACGGGGTTCCCCACTATTCCGTAAAGAATGGTCTTTCCGTTGACAGCCATGTTCTATACTCCCATCAATGTATGGATCCGCCGCATCTTTGCAGCTGTTATCTGGCCCGGAGCAGTAAGCTCCGCATCGCTTACCGCACAGTATGTCATGTACCCCCCGAGCTCACAGCTGGCCACCCGGCTGATGATTCCAGCCGCTCCCATGCAGAAGCTGATGAGTGGGAAATCAAGTTGACGCGCAACATCAAAAAGCTGCATGATTCTGAGAACATCACTGCTGTCATTGGCCGTTGTGATGATTTTCCCGATATCCGCCCCCCTGTCCTGCATCAGCGCCATTCGCCCCACAAGCTCTTCCAGCGAGGGAGTCTCTTTGAAATTATGCCAGGAGAGAATCAGCCTGGTACTGCTCTCAGGCAGGGCCTGCAACATCTTTCGATGGGAGTCATCGGGTGCCAGGAGTTCAAGATCCACATAGGCAGCATTTTCAGCCACCGCCTCCAGAAGCGCACCGAGACGCTGTTCCTCATCGCCGGTGAATTCGCCTCCCTCCCAGGCTGCCCTGTTGGTAAAAAGCAGTGGTTTTTCAAGGGTGGCAAGAAAGGGGGAAACAGCCACCGTCTGGAGATAGTCAAGACGTATTTCCAGCACATCTGCATCTGCTGCAACGGAATCCGCAACAGCAAGCGCATCATCGATGGTCGTACGGCCTATGGAAACACAGGTACGCAAACGGGAGTTCATTGAATATCACTTTTTCTTTTGTGCTGCATCGGCCGTCCGTATGGCCCAGGCCACAAGAAGGGACACAACTGTTAAATCATCAAGGAGGCCAAAACCTGCAATCCAGTCAGGAATCAGATCAAAGGGAGAGAGGAGATAGATGATTGCCGAAGCAAGTATCATCTTCACCCTCCAGGGAGTATCACGCCTGAAAAGAAGGCGGGCCCAGGCCTGTACCCTGCTCCACAGAAAGAACTGTGAAGGACCGTTTGGAGGAGAGGGTACCATGATCAGGGGAGGATCAGCCCCCCGATGAGTTCTCTGATGGAACCAAGACTCTCAGTGGCCACATGGCGGGCCAGCCCTTCCACCGCCTCTTCACTCGCTCTGGGGTTCACAAAATTTGCAGTGCCTATCTGTACGGCGGTGGCACCTGCCAGCATGAATTCCAGGACATCTTCCGCCGTCTCAATTCCGCCGATTCCGACCACGGGAATAGAGACCGCCCGGGCCACCTGGTACACCATGCGCAGCGCCACTGGTTTAATGGCAGGTCCGGACAGGCCGCCAATCACATTGGCAAGGGCCGGTTTTCTGCTGCGATGATTGATGGCCATCCCGATGAGGGTATTGATGAGGGAAACCGCATCGGCACCGGCATCCTCCACAGCCTTTGCAATCACCGTGATATCAGTAACATTTGGTGAAAGCTTCACCATAACCGGGACCGTGGAGTTCTCCTTCACAACAGCGGTCACCGCAGCGGCCATTTCAGGCACCGTACCAAAGGCAACACCACCCTTTTTTACATTGGGACATGATATGTTGACTTCAATACCGGCAACACCTTCAATCCCTGCCAGGCGGGAGGCAATTTCACGATACTCATCAAGGGTATCACCAAGAATATTCACAAAGACAGGAACATTCGCCTGCTGCAGGGCGGGCATTTTCTCAGAAATAAACCGTTCAACTCCCACGTTCTCAAGTCCGATGGCATTGAGCATGCCGCAGGAGGTCTCCACGATTCTGGGTGGAGGATTACCGAAACGCGGCTCAAGGGAAATCCCCTTCACCACAACTGCTCCGAGCCTGTGCAGATTCACATAGGGCTCAAATTCACGGGCATATCCGAAGGTTCCGGAGGCAGTCATCACCGGGTTTTTCAGATTCAACGAGGCAATGGAAACCCTGAGATCAACACTGTTCAGCTCACTTGCCATAGCAGCTCCTTTGAATCAAAGACCGGCCCATCCGAACAGGCATGTGCGTAGGCGCCGTTTTTAACAGGAACAATACAGCCAAGACATGCTCCCATGCCACAGGCCATGCTGGTTTCCATTGAAACCTGACAGGAAAATCCACGATCCCTGCAGAAAAAATGGACTGCTGTCATCATGGGATGGGGCCCACAGACAAACATTTCACAGTCATCCCCTAAGTCCAGTTTTTTCAGGACATCAGTCACCAGCCCATGATGCCCGAGGCTGCCGTCATCAGTGGCAGGGTGGACATTGAGGCCAAGTTCATGAAAATCCTGTACCAGTGGTTCCAGTTCTTCCCTGTTTCGTGCTCCAAGCACCACCAGGGGAGTATTTTCAGGGCAGACACGGGAAAGTGTTTTCCCAAGAAAGAGCAGCGGGGCTATGCCCATGCCACCGCCGACAAGGCAGTTCAGACGCTGGCAATCGACTGTAAAACCGTGTCCCAACGGTCCCAGAATAGACAGAAATTCACCTTCCCTGCAGTGTGACAGCAATGATGTCCCACGGCCCACTACTTTAAACAGGATCTGAAAATGTTTTCCGTTGCTGGTCTGCGAAATGGAGAACGGTCTGCGAAGCAGCGGTTCTTTACCGTTTCCGGTTCGTACCATGACAAACTGGCCCGGCTTTGCAATGGATGCAATATCGGGAGCAAGCAGGGTCAACCGGACAATATCAGACGAGAAGCGTTCAATTCTGGTTATCTGTGTTTTTTTCTGGAATTGCGACATAGTTAAGACTATTATCTAATAAGATCTTAGGGTTTCACTCATCTTCTAACTCTCCACCACTGCACACTCAATGGATATTTTACTCCTGATGTACATTACTGCCGGATGCTTCGGCGCTATCATAGGAAGCTTCCTGAACGTGGTTATCCTGCGCCTGCCGGGAAACAAGGAATCCATTGTCTTCCCGTCCTCTCACTGCACCAGCTGCATGGAAGACCTGCACTGGTACGAGAACATTCCGGTTCTCAGTTTTCTGGTCCTTCGCGGCCGCTGCAGTCACTGCCGGGAAAAGATCTCCCTCCAGTATCCGCTGGTGGAAATCGCCATGACACTCCTGTCTCTGGCCCTTGTGCAGCGTTTCGGACTCAGCATTGCCACCGCATTTTACTTCCTCTTCTGTGCTGCCCTGCTGGTGATAATCGTGATCGACATCCACCATCAGATTATCCCCGATGTCATCTCTCTTCCGGGGATAGGCATCGGAATACTCTTCTCACTGCTGAGCCCGACCCTCAGCTGGCAGGATTCGGTTATCGGCATCCTGGCAGGGGGCGGTATCCTCTACTCCATCGCGTGGCTCTATTACCTCTGGCGTAAAGTTGACGGCATGGGGGGCGGTGACATCAAGCTTCTGGCAATGATCGGAGCCTTCCTGGGATGGCATGCTCTGCCCTTTGTTATTTTCACAAGCTCGCTGAGCGGCGTAGTGGTCGGCGTCTTTGCCATGATCAAGCAGAAGAAAGGCGGCCAGACCCGTATACCTTTTGGCCCGTTCCTTTCAATAGCCGCACTCCTCTATCTCTTCTTCCAGGAGAATGTATTACAGCTCTATCAACTCTACCTCAGCATAGCCATGCCGGGTTAATCATCCCGGACATCCCTCAGATCCGTTCAGTGGGTACCGGGGTTTCAAAGGAGAGCTCTGTTGCCGTCTTACCGGAATTGAGATCATTTCCCAGATCTTTTCCCAGCTCACGGGCTGTTTCAATCTGTTTCCTGCTGTGTCCATACTTCGGGTAAAATCTCCTGAACCACCCCTTTCCACGCTCCGGCATCTTGCCGGCAAGTTTCAAGAATACTCCAATGGTATTCCAGGGTTCGGCCGTCGGATGTTTGAAGACGATGGGATCGGCAACTGTCTTGGCGCCACACTTTTTCAGAAGGGATTTCAGTCCCCAGAAATGAACACGCCAGTATCCACGACATGAGATAAGCGGCAGCACCTCCTGCCCGGAAAAAAGTCTTTTCCCGTCACGATCAAGAAAGGAGAGCACAACACCGGAAGGGTTGTATGACCAGGTGGGCCCTGCAATGATGATCAGATCCCACTGGCTAAAGATCTTTTCATCAACAGGTTTCACGGGAAAACGTTTTCGCAGAAATGTCTGGAACATCATAAGAACGGTTGAGGGAATGGTGCCGATGGGAAAACGGAGTTCCTGTTCGGCAACAAGCCTTTCCCACGTCACATCAATGCCACTTTCTTCAAGACCGATCACCATTTTTTTCAGGAGATTTCTGGTCTGATGGCTATAAGAGTATGAAACTATGAGTATTCGCTTTCCTGGCACAATAACAACCTATGACTTCAAATTTCAGTACAGCTGCCTTTACTGCACCCTACTATACCGTAGAAAATGGCAAAAAAAAAGCCCCCGATTACTCGGGGGCTCGAAAAACAGAAAACAAATGTCTTTCTCTGATTATTTTTCTATTTCATGCTCAACATCAATTGCTATTTTATAGAGCAGGGTTACCACCATGAAGCCGGTTGCCCAGACACCAAGGGTAATTCCTATCTCATTCATTGTGGGAACATACTCAACAATCTGCCCCAATGGATTGGGAACAAATCCTGCCAGAACAAAGCCGACACCCTTATCAAGCCAGAAGGCTACAAAGAGCATGATACAGGCAATTCCGAGAACAAAGTCGTTCCTTCGTGCTGCCGGAGTGGCAAGCAGTCCAATGGCTGCAAAGGCAAGGATAACAAAGGCCCACATAAACGGAACCAGGTTGTTGTACATCTCACCATGATGCTCAATACCAAAAAACAGATACTGAAGGGCCTCGATATGGCCCGGCATATTGGAGTAGTACGCAACAAAGAACTCAAGGCCGACAAAGAACATGTTGAGCAGGGCAGCATAAATAATAATGGTGATGAGTTTATTCATCGCCTTACGACCCGCATCAAAGTTGGCAACACGTTTCAGGATCAGACATGCAATGAGGATCAGAGCAGGTCCTGCCGCAAAGGCTGAGGCAAGAAAGCGTGGAGCAATGATGGCAGAAAGCCAGAAGTGGCGTCCAGGAAGACCGCAGTAGAGCATGGCGGTTACAGTATGAATGGAAACTGCAAAGGGGATAGAAAGATAGACAAAGAAATAAATCCACTTTGGTGGTTTGACCTGTTTTTTCTCAGCAGTGAGGATTACCCAGCCACAGAGAATATTCAGGAAAAGGTAACCGTTCAGAACGATGGCATCGTAGAACAGCATGGAGTTGGGAGTCGGATGCAGTACCACGTTCAAAGCACGCATTGGCTGTCCAAGATCCGCCATGATAAAAAGCAGACACATAACGATGGCGCCGATTGCCAGAAACTCGCCCAGAATGGTGATCTTTCCAAACTCTTTATAATTATGAACATAATAGGGGAGAACCAGCATAACACCTCCAGCCGCTACTCCGACCAGAAAGGTAAACTGAGAGATATAGAGTCCCCAAGAGACGTCCCGGCTCATGCCGGTTAGCCCAAGGCCAAAGTTGTACTGCCTGATATAACAGGCAGCACCTACAGCCATGAACATTCCTAAAAATGCAAGCCAGATCCAGTAGGCTGGTTTGCCTTTGAGTGTTTTTTCAATCATGACTTCCTCACACTATGTAATAGACTGATGGTTTAGTACCAGCGGATGGCTTTCTCTGGATACTAAATTCTTTATCAAGTAACTGTCTCACCTCTGAGTTTGGATCGTTAAGATCACCAAAGGTTATGGCACCTGATCCCTGGCAGGCCTCAACACAGGCAGGTTCCTGCCCAAGGGCCAGACGCTCACCACAGAAATTACATTTTTCCACCACACCCTTCATACGTGACGGGAAGTGTGTGTTATATTTCTTGATGTAGGGGCGAGGGTTACGCCAGTTAAATGACCTGGCTCCATAGGGACAGGCAGCCATGCAGAATCGACAGCCAATACAACGGTGAAAATCCATTGCAACAATTCCGTTTGCACTGTTACGGAAGGTGGCCTGGGTCGGACATGCCCGGACACAGGGTGGTTCGTTACAGTGATT
>Ga0256834_1002560_pt1 | contig 11379 bp, 13 predicted proteins | sample 4281140metaG_FD_190536 | JGI IMG/M metagenome (GOLD analysis project Ga0256834, IMG submission 190536) | Hydrothermal vent microbial communities from East Pacific Rise, Pacific Ocean - 4281-140 | ecosystem: Environmental > Aquatic > Marine > Hydrothermal vents | place: Pacific Ocean: East... | reverse complement strand
TCCCCAATCCATGGGCGCGGAGGACTTCGCCTACTACCTCCAGCGCGTTCCCGGGGCGTTCCTGGCACTCGGAATAAGGAACGAGAAGAAGGGAATAATCTACCCGCCGCACCATCCAAAGTTCAACGTGGACGAGGACGTCTTGTATCTTGGAACGGCTATGGAAGTCGCATTGGCCCTCGAGTTCCTCAAGTGAGTTCTTTTCCGACAACCTTTATCTTTCCCAGCTCCTCAGCACCAAAGCTCTCAGTCCCCTCCGGAAGAACCGTGAGAACTTCCGAGAAACCAAGACTTCTGGCCCTCGCGAGAACCGGTTTAACGTCTTCAAGCCAGCCCCGCAGAAACATTGCGGCACCATTCCTCCCCGGCAGGTTTCTCAACGCGTAGTACGAGCCTCCGCTTCTGCCCGTTTCCACCGTGTAGTGAATTCCGGCGATGCTGTCCCTAACGGCCGAAAAGAAAACACTGCACGAGCTTTGAAACCTTCCAGCTATCAGCTCCAAATCCCTGACCTCCTCCCACGTAAAGCTTGCGGGTATCACGCTTCCACTCCCGCCAGTGCACACCCTGACGAGCTTCCCCCAGAACAGCTCCACATTAAAGCCGAGCTTCTCGTAGAAGCCCTCTGCCTCTTTGTCGGGCTGAACAGTCATCAGTTCCGCTCCCCTCTCACGGGCAACCTCTTCAACGAACTCCATTAAGGCCGTTCCAATTCCCCTGCCCCGGTAGGCCGGATGAACCTCGATAACGTCAACATGGGCTATGTTCCTGAGCCTGCCCAAAATCGGCTCCTCCGAAAAGAACACTTCGACCTCTCCAACGACCTTGCCGTCGAGTTCAGCAACGGCCGCCATCTGGTCATCGAGCAGGAGGTTGTTGAGATGAACCGCAAGGGTCTCAACTGCCATCCAGGGACCGCCCTGAGCGTAGCGCTCGTAAAGGCTACCGACCACATCTCTTCCGTATGTGTGGAGTTCAACTATTTTCCCAACGTCGTCAAGGGTCGCCGGGCGGATTCTCATCGTCCTCACCCAGGTAGCCAAACTTCTTGAGGATGTGCACTACCGCCTCCGCCCCGCCGTCTCCGTAGGGCTTCTCGGTAACGTAGTCGGCTTTCTGCTTGAGGCTCTCGGGGGCCTGGGCAATGGCAACGCGGTAGCCGACAACTCTAAAGGCATCGAGGTCGTTCTCGCCGTCACCGACGTGGGCAACTTCGTCCGGCTTTATTCCGAGGAACTCGCAGGCCTTCTCTATCCCGGTCCCCTTGTTAATCCAGGGCTTCTTCACGTGGATTGCGAAGCCCGAATCCACGGCCACCAGGTTAAGCCCCAGCTCCTCTATGATTTCCCTGACGGCCTCAACGGGAACCGTTCTCCTTATAACGAGACCAGCCTTCCGCTCCATCGTCGAGTAGCTCAGCTCTGCCCCAGGATGGCGTTTCTTCAGCTCGCTCCAGAGTATCCACTCCTCGTCCATATCGGTCAGAAAAACGCGCTTCCTCATCGTTCCCTCGCCCTTCAGCGAGAGCGCCCCGCCGTCTTCAGCTATGACCGGTCCGCTCGTTCCTATGAAAACGGCCGCGGCTTCAGCGAATGGAACGGAGTTCCCAGTGACCAGCATGACCGGAACGCCGAGCTTCTCGGCGAGCCTTATAGCCTTCAGGGCGTCGATGCTCAGCGTCCTGTCTCGGTACGTTATCGTGCCGTCTATGTCGAGGGATATCGCCTTAATCCTCATTCTCTCACCCGAAGACGGGAAAGGTTGCGGGAATATAAGGCTTTGCTTTCAGTGGTCCTTCATGATTTCCCTCAAAACACTGGTCGCATAGACACCTTTCGGGAGGAAGAAGCGGAAGCACATTCCGGTTCCGGGGACGTAGCCGTAGGTCATACCTACTGGGCGGATTAGAAGTTCCCGCCTTCCACCGGGTTCTGCCATCGGCCTCGGGAGCCTTTTGAATGTCTCAAGGGTTATTCCTTCCTCCTCGAGAATTTCCCCCTCAAGTTCGCCGGGAATTCCATTGGCTCTCCTCATCGCGAAGCCGAAGAGCGGGCCCGAAACCATCGCCTCGCCTCTTCTCACCTTCTCACGAACGAAGTTGATGTTCGTCTCGGTGACGCGATATGTTCTGTCGCGGTACGGGATTCCCCCCTTTACCTGAACCACTATATCGCCGACGAGCGGTTCGCCGAGAAGTAGCTCTTCAATGCGCCTTGACAGGTAGAGGTTGAAGAGGTAACTCTGGTATGAGTGGATGAAGATGCGCATTATCGGGAGCGGGAGGGACAGGAAAGCCTTTTTCCAGCTTCTGGTTTTCCTGTAGGTGTAGAGCAGAGTTCTCTCGTAGCGGAGGAAGCGCGGGAACTCCTCCAAGGCCCTACCAACGTCTCCCGTCTCCCAGAAGTTCTTTCTGGCTTCATCACCCTCCATGCTCCCGTCGGCGTAGCCGAGAAATATTTTAGCGGCCTCCTCAAACTCTCCCTGAAGGAGGAGCTTTCCAATCAGATGGTTCACAACCCTCTTTTCACCGAAGCGCTGGTAGCCGAAGTAGTTGGGGAAGCCACCTTTCTCGCGGAGCTCCCTGATTATCTCCTTAGCCCTTTCAAAGGCGTCCTCGCTAACGTCCCTGACGATTATCCTGAACCTGTTGCCGAGCAGGTGGCCGAGTTTAATGAACCTCCCGTAGGATATGAACCTCAGCTCAACGTCCCGGATTTGAACCGACTCAACTTTCTCCTTAGCCTCGGCGGGCACGCTTATGTACTGGTAGGTTACCGCGTGCCTGTCCTTCGTTCCGGCGAAGCCAATCTCGCGGTGGCTTATCCCGGCGCGCTTGGCAACCTCCTTAATAACCGCCATCGTGTCCCAGTTTCGCTTTTTGAGGAGGAAAATCGCGTGCTTTTTTCCCTCAAAAATCTGGGGGAGTGGTTCCTCGATAACAACGAAGTCCTCGGGAAAGACCTTGATTCTACCCCCTATCCCGGGCTTCTCGCTCAGGTGCCGGAACCGAGAGAAGAACTCGCGGTAGTCCATCCCTCACACCAGCTTGAGATGGCCGGTAACCCTGTCAACCAGCTCCTCCGGACCGGGTCCGATGGCGAGAACGGTAACCGTTCCGGGCGGAATTTCCGTTAGTCCGGCATCTCTTATGAGCGCCGTCGGAAGTCCAAGCCTTTCCGCCTTTTCCTTGAGCTGGAACAGCTCCTCAAGGTTCTCCGCCTTGACGACGACCTTCTTCTGCCCCTCGCTGAACCACGCTTTAAACCACTCTGGCTTTTCCTTCTGAGCCTTAAACGCCGCCGTAACTGCACCGTGAGCAACTTGAACTGCGAACTTACCCTTGCTGAGCTTCAAATCTTTCCGCGAGACTATAACCTGCTTGTACTTGAACACGCTCATGGGAGAAAAGAGGAATGGAGAATTTAAAAAGGTAGCTGGGCTTCAAAGCTCAAGCTCTTCCTCCTCTTCCTTCTTGGGAAGCCCTCCTGGACGCCTCTGCTTCTTTCTCAGCACCTTCTGCTTGAGTCTCTCAAGCTGGCTGTAGTAGTTGTAGGCGACTGCGCCTGCAACGAGGGTTGTAATCAGGAACAGCACTGTGAGGGGCTTCCACGGGTTGCTCTGGTTTTTCGGCGGGAGGTACTGGGAGACAACGCCCGCTATCTGCTCAGCCAGGGGAGTTGCGTTCTCCATCTTGGCGAGGGTCTGGTTTATGTACTGCGGAAGCTCGTCGGGCTTCGGCCAGACTTTGACCTCTTTTACGATGACTTTGGGCGGTATGCTGTTAATTGTCACGAGGTTTCCGAGGGTAATCCTGTGCTCGTTCCCAAGCGGGTCGTAGTAGATGAGAACCCCGCTCACGTGGGAAAGGTTCTCGGCTGTAACCTTGAGGTCTGTCACGACGGTTTTCTTCTCACCGGCCTTTATGTCCCCAACTTTAAGGACGCTCGCCCCCTTAACGCCCTTTGGCAGCGTTAGATAGAGGGTCGCGTTCTTTACGAACTCGTACGCCGGGTTGCCGCTGGATGCACTTATGGTTACGGCAAGCTTGACGGTCTGGTTTGGCTTGGCCGTGACGTAGGTTCCCCACGTTCCGTTGTAAGCGGCCGCATTGAAGGTCAGCTGAGGAATTCCGTAGACGATTACGTTTGTAAGAGGAGCGGAGTAGACGGTCTTCATTTTGCCAGTTTCAAGGCTCTGGTCGTCGTAATACGTTACCATGACCTTTCCAATATCAAATTTTCCAACGTTTAAGGGTTTTAGAACATAAACAAGCATTGGAAGCTTTGTAAAGGCAGGAAGGGTGTTTATCTGCCAGCTTTTGGTCATGCTCACGAGCTTGAAGCCGCTGGGAATTGGAGCGGCAACGTTGAGCTGGTAGGCGTCGCCTCTGCCGAGGTTCTCAACCCCTATTGAAAGGACTATGTCCTGCCCAACGAGAACCTGCTTTGGAACGGCGGTTATGTTGACCGTAACGTTCGCCGACCTGAGTATCGGGACCACCTCAGCGTTGATTGGTCCGTATATTCTCACGAGAGCCCTCTTATACTGAGGCTCAGCCCTCTGAACTGACACCATAAAGGGTGAGCCATCCACGACTCTTGGAAGGCCGCCGACCTCAAGGGTGTAGGTGCCGATGGTTTTGTTCTCCCTGTAAACGGTCATCCTTACCATGTCCGGAATAACTGAAACGAGCTGGAAGTAGTAGCTCGTTCCGTTGTCCTTTATCTGGAGCTTCTCCCCGGTGTAGAGGAGACCGTCGTAGAGAAGGGTTGTGCTCACCTCAGGGGTCTGAGCAGTGCTCTGCTGGGCTTGGTTCGGGCTTACTATTCTGAGATTCGTCGTCGCAACTCTTGGAACGTAAAGGTTTATCACGGCACCCTGGTTTGACGTCACATTCACGACTTCAATGTAGAGGTAGTTGATGTAGGAGTGTATGCTGTCAATCTGATAGGAAACTCCCCTTGCTTCTCCCTTAGGTATGCTGAGGGTGTACTGCGCTCCGTATGGCATCGTGACGAGGAACGTTGCACCGGTGGAGGAAACCGACTCGAGTTTGACCTTTATTGGGGGAAAGCCCTCTGGAAGGGTAAACTGAGTTCCAACGGGAATCGCCTTGTTGGAGTACAGCTTCGTAAGGGGAGAGCTTATCGTGATTATTATGCTCTTGGTATCGGAGCGTATCCAGTTGAGGGTAACGTTGAGCATTACGTTGGTGGGCGATGGATACACAAGGGACTGAGAGATGTTAAGAACGGCCGTCTTCGTTCCCTCCGGCCCAGTAACCTGAAGGTAAACCTGCGTCCAGGCGAGGTTCACATCGACGAAGGTCACGTTGTAAGGCCCTAGGATGGCTTTATCACCCAGTTCGAGGGAGATACCGCTGATGCTCGCGTAAGTCGGGACCGTTGCGGCTTTTACACCGGGGATAAAGCCCAGTGACAGAACCATAAAAGCCATCAGGATTATAGCCACGGGTTTCCTCATTCCCACTACCTCCACGGGTATGTTAAACTGGTCAGCCTAACTCAAAAAGGGAAGGGAGGTATAAAGGCCTTACGGTGTGAGCCTCTTCCTGTCCCTCGGGAACAGGATAACCTCCCTGATGTTCGGAAGGTTGAGCATCTGCTTTATCAGCCTCTCCGCTCCAAGGCCGAAGCCGCCGTGCGGGGGCATCCCGTAGCGGAAGGCCTTGAGGTAGAACTCAAAGCTGGCCGGATTGAGCCCCTTCTCCTTTATCTGCTCGACGAGAACGTCAGCGCGGTGCTCCCTCTGGCCGCCTGATGTTATCTCAACCCCCCTGTACTCCAAATCGAAGGCCCTGCAGATTTCAGGCTTATCGTCGTATTTCATTATATAGAAAGGCTTGGCCTCACTCGGATACTTGTAAATGAAGTAAAGCGGGGCGTTCTCGTTCTCCATCATGTACTTCCCGAGGAGCCTCTCCCCTTCGGTGTCTATATCTTCGCCCCATGGGATTTCCTTCCCGAGGTCGGCGAGAATTTCAAGAGCCTTATCGTAGCTCAGCCTCGGGAACGGGAGCTTCGGCTCCTCCAGCTCAAAGCTGAGGGTTTCGAGTTCCTTCGCGTTGTGCTCGCGGACGTAGTTGATTGTATGGGCCACGAGCCTCTCGAGGAGCTCCATTACCTCCTCCTCACTCTCGATGAAGGCCATCTCCGCGTCGATGCTCCAAGCTTCGTTTAAATGGCGCGTCGTGTTGTGTTCCTCCGCCCTGAAAATCGGCGCTATCTCGTAAACCCTGTCCAGTCCAGAGGCCATCATCATCTGTTTGTAGAGCTGGGGACTCTGGGCTAAGAAGGCATCCTTCTCGAAGTACTTCATGGGAAACAGTTCCGTTCCTCCCTCTGTGGCGGTGGCTATAATCTTGGGCGTGTGAATCTCGATGAAGCCGTTCTTGTGGAAGAAATCCCTGACCGCCTTGAAAACGTTCGAGCGTATCTTGAAAATCGCCATTACCTCAGGCCTTCTGACGTCCATAAAGCGGTTATCCAGGCGGGTGTCGAGCTCGGCCTTGACTTTACCGGTCGGGTCGAGGGGTAGAGGTGTTTCCGCCCTGCTGAGGACCTCGAGCTTCTCCGGGAGAATCTCAAAGCCGAGCTTCGCCTTGGGCGTGAAGTTTACAATTCCCTCGACCGCGACGACGTCTTCACTGTTGAGCTTCGGAATGAGCTTGAATATCTCGGGGTCAACCTTCTTCTTCGGGGCGGTAATCTGGACTATTCCCTCCCTGTCCCTGAGCCAGAGGAACTTTATTCCACCCAGGTCCTTGACTTCCAACACCCAGCCGGCAACTTTAACGCGCTGGCCGTTGAGTTCTTCGGTTATCTCGCTCGAGTAGTGCGTCCTGTACATGGCCATCCCCAGAAGGAGTAGGGGCGAGCTTTTAAAGGTATTCGATGCACGGGGGAGAAACGAAGAAACCGAAGAGGGGGTCAGACAAACGAAATCTTGACTTCCTTCCCGACTATCTGGCTCAGGACGCTCTCGAGTATCTCGGGCTTTTCTGGAAGCTTCTTCTTGTCTCTGCCGAAGACGAGGACCTTGTAGTAGGTTTCACCGCCCGGCCTGTAAACGACGTTGACGCCGAAGACACCGGCCGGATAGAGCAGGTCGGAGGCGAGCTTCTTGAGTTCATCGGTGGTCTCGGCCTTCATGCCCTCTATTACTCTAACGCGCTTTCCAAGCTCCCTTATGAGAACCTTTATGTTCTTCCCGCCCTTGCCGATGGTTATCGGGACGTCTCCCTCTCCGACGACGATAACGATAAGGTCCCCGGCTTCGACGGCCTTCTTGAACTCGATATCAACGTCGCCGAGGAGCTTGTAGAGTAAGCGTGCAACCTTAACGTCCAGCTCGGAGATTATACCCTCCTGGAGCTTTTTCTCGTCAGCGGGGCAGAGAATATCGTCGGTTTTAAGACAAACCTCACAGATTGGCGCCTTCACGTTCTCACCTCCTTAGAATGACCTTGATAGGCTAACCCTTAATTCAGGAAGCCCTTTAAAAAGGTTATTATGCGGCCCAAAAGGAGAAGAACTCAAAGCTCGCCCTCGATTTCCCGCCGAATTCTCTCGATGAACTCAACGGTAAAGCGGTGCCTGTCCTCGGCGATGCGCTTCGCGGTTTCGGTGTACATCAAATCCTTGAGCTTGAGTATCTTATCCTCAAAGTGCCTGAGAGAAGTCTCGATATCTCTCCCGTGCTCACCGGAGTACATGAAAACGCGTGCAATTCCTATGGCCCCTATCGCGTCGAGCTTGTCCGCGTCGCTGAGTATCTTTGCCTCGAGCGTTCTCGGTTCGGGGCCCTTCGAAAAGCGGTGGGCCTCGATTGCGTGAGCCACTGCCTCGACCTTCTCCTCGGGATATCCCAGACTCCTGAGAAACTGTCTTGAAATCCTCGCCCCCTCGGCGGCGTGGTCTTCAACTTTGCCAGCGTCCTCAAGGGGTCTCGCTATGTCGTGAAGGAGAGCCGCCAAAGCAAGAACCTCGAGGTCCGCCCCTTCCTCCCTGCCTATGTGCATGCAGAGGTTGAAAACCCTCTCGACATGGCTGAAGCCGTGCGTTCCTTCCCTCTCAAAGAAGCTTTTGGCAAACTCCCTAGTTCTTTCAATGAGCGCCAGGGACTCCTTCGAAAAAACGTCTTCCAGCTTCACGCTCTCACCGGATGGAAAAAATCAGAAGGGCTTAAAGGTTTTACCTTTGTTCGCCTAATTCTCTCTCAAACTGCTTTTTCTCCTTGAGAAGGTTTACCCCTTCCGTGAAGACGTGTCCTCCCGCGACCTCATCCTCTTTGGTAAACTCCCATCCCTCACCGGTTTCGTAGCGACCGGTCTTCATCACGTGGCCCATTTCAAGGAGAAGGTTTTTCATGGCCTCGTTGCCGGTGAGAAGGGGTCCTTTAATCGTTCTGGCGGCCTTTACAATCCCCCTCTCAACGTAAAGCCTCCAGGAAGTTCCTCCATTGTGAACCCGAAGCTCTCCCGTGTAGGACGTCAGAAGTCTCAGGAGTCCTTCCAAGTCCCACCCAGGTATTTCCTCACTTAAAACCGCGCTTTCAACCCGTATATCTGGTTTCTCGGCAAGAATGTCGCTTACAGTCGCCTCATACAGCTCCACGACCCTCACTTTCTTAGTTCCTGCAATACGTGAAATCTCCCGCAGCGCTTCCTCTCCCTCAAGAGTCTCGCCGGTGATTATATCTTCAACCATCGCCCCCACAATCTTCCCGGAGGAGACGACCACGTAACCCGTCTTGAGACCCTCACCATCTTTCCATGAAGCCTTAAGGTAACCCTCTTTAACCCTGTTGAGCAACTCCTGGGTACTCTCAAAGTCCACAACAACACTAACGAACTTCCCCGGGAGCATACTGCATCACCTTCAAATGGAAAATAAAACTGAAGGCCCAAAATCAAAGCATTGAGGCAACTTTCTGGGCATTCCTCTTCAGGTAGATTCTCACGAGACCAAGGTTTACCTTCGGGTCAGTTAGAACGGTCAAAACTGCGTTTTCACCGGCTTCGACCGTTATAATTTTTCCCTTGGGGGCCTCGAGAGTCACCATGTCTATTGCCTCTTCGTGGAAGACTTCCTTCGATACGTTGAGCGAAGTTCCATAGATTGTCGCAACCATCGCGGCAACGCTCTCAACGTCTATCGTCCTGTCACTCGCCTGGCCCTCTATAAGGAGACCATCTTTACTTACTATCGCCACTCCTCTGACCCCATCAACCCTAAGCAGGTCGGCTATGACGTTTTCAAACATATTACATCACCCCAGTATCAGGAGGTCTACCTCTACGTGTTTGTCGCTAACCCTTATTTCTTTTATGAGTGCGTTCTTCCCGCTGAACTTCTTTATGGCAACGGCTATTGCGTTGGCCATCGGGTAGAGAACAGGTTTCATTCCCTTCTTTTCCAGCAACTGGAGTGAGTAGAGGTCCATTGGATTGTCAAGTTTGAGGGTAACTTTGTTGCCATCAACTATTATCTCCCCTTTCTCAGCAAATCCAAGGGTGTTTATCATGACCTCCGTGAAGCGGTTGAGCAGCTCTTGGGGGTCATTGCTGCCCTCGAAGTTAAGTCCGTACTCCTCCATCATCGTGCTGAGTAGTTCTTCGCCTATTGAGTTTCCGAGGCCCTTTGCCCCGGCCCCAAGCACCTTGTAAATCCCGTACAGTATCAGGTTATTAATTTTTGTAGCCATCTCTTCAGACCTCTCATTCATCCTTTCCACGACCTTCGCCTCCGTCATGGGGAGACATCCCCCATTGTATGTTTGTTGGTATTTAAATATTTTTCCAAATTTTTATAAATATAGCAGGAGGCGATTAACAATGTGTAACAATTTAATATAAGATTTATTATCGAATATTCGGAAAAGATTTCAGAGCGTATATTTAAACTGTCAAAAGATAACCAGAGTCTTGAAGCTAAAATGAAACTAAAACCAGAGGACGTTGAGAGAATAAAGCGATTAAGGGCCTGTGGGCTTAAGGTTTCGGAGATAGCCAAGATTATGGGTGTCTCGGAGAGAAGGATATTCCAAGTCCTAAAAGCCGGAAAAGTTGAAATTCCGGGGCGAAAAAAGAAAAAACTTCCGAAAGAAGCCGTTGAAACGATTCTAGAGCTGAAGAAACGGGGATTTGGAATAACCTCAATAAAGAGGGAGCTCGAGCGAAGGGGGATAGTGGTCTCCCGTTATAAAATTTGGAACACAATAAGGGAGCACGAAATGAGGACACTCCAGGAGCACCTAAAGAGGAGTTTCTCAAAGTATGACCGGGTGTTTTTAATCGCGATTCTCTCAATAGTCGTCAGGCGAAGGTGCCGGTACAAGTTTCTAGTTGTAACAAATATGAACGAATGCAGTGCGTATTTCTGGACAGTGAAGAGGGGGCTCACAATAGATGACGTAATCTCAATCATGGATGGTATCCTAGCGGATGAAATTCAGCAGGGATTTTCTATACTGGTTTACCTCTCCAAAGTTCCGCCCATAGCTCCAACAAAGGGATGCGAAAACAAGCTAACGAAACATTTGACAAGGCTCGGAGTTGCCTACGCCTGGATTGAACATCCTCTGGTTAAAAAGACCCAGAGGCGGATTGCACGCAAGATACGGGAAGAACTGGAGAAGGAAAATCCGAAAAACATTGAGGAATGGATAAACTCGATTGGCATAAATATTTTTAAGAGGGAATGCTTCTCATTCATCTCTGAGCTCTCGAGGTGGGATAAAGATGGGGATACTGGACAGGATTAAATCCCTCCTTGGGTCTAAAACTGAAGAGGAAATCCGGGATTTTAAAGAACTGCTCAAAAAGAAGTTCAGCTTCGAGGACTTTCTGTACGCAACAACGGAGGGTCTTCCGATAATGGGAACCTTCCCAAACTATGAGGAGCTATCCGCAAAGGTTCCAGAGATACTCAAAAGTATATCAGAGCTTGAATCATCGAGTTTCTACTCAATAATCACCGGGGAATACGTCTATACTCTGGTTCAGGTCTCCAGCGAAGTCCTCATGCTAGCCAAGGGTCTTGAAATTTTGGGTGAGGAAGACGTTCAGGAACTAATAGAGAGGAGCAGAAAGGAACTCGGAATTTAACCCAGCCGCCAATCAACGTAACCCTCAAGCGTCTCAAGAACACTCCCGTGAATCCTCATTGGTATGCCATCAACGCTGACTTCCCTTTTCTTACTGACGCCGTCTATCAGCCCCGCCTTTACGAGAACCCTGACGACAAACTCCTCCTCCCATCCCTTAAGCAGGTTTTTCTCGGTTTTAAGCGACAGCTCTGCAACGAGTCCGTAGGCACCCCAGTTAGAGACCGCCGAAACTACCAGCTCGTCCGTTTC
>Ga0256834_1002559_pt1 | contig 11380 bp, 9 predicted proteins | sample 4281140metaG_FD_190536 | JGI IMG/M metagenome (GOLD analysis project Ga0256834, IMG submission 190536) | Hydrothermal vent microbial communities from East Pacific Rise, Pacific Ocean - 4281-140 | ecosystem: Environmental > Aquatic > Marine > Hydrothermal vents | place: Pacific Ocean: East Pacific... | reverse complement strand
TTATAATTCCCCTTAAGCTTTACCATCTTTTCTGGCCTGTAGCGGCCCACCTAAAAACGGAGCAAAGCCAGTACCAAATATCACTCCAATATCAGCTAAATCAGCATTAGCTACAATTTTCTCTTTGACGACCTTTTCAGTTTCGTCAACCAAAGGTTTGACCAATTCACGGCCCAAAGCCTCTAAATCTTTATGTGCAGGAACTTCGCCTTTTTGCGCCTTGCCATTTTCCCATTTATAAAACCCCTCACCTGTTTTTTTGCCAAGTTTTTTAGACGCAACAAGAACTGCAAATTTAGAGCCTTCTTTAACAGGAAAGCCAACTTCTTCAGCTACCGATTTACCAACATCAAGCCCAACCATGTCCATAAGTTCAATAGGCCCCATTGGCATACCAAACTTAACGGCGGCCGCATCAATAAGCTCTTTACTTTCACCTGCCTCAACACGATTTACCGCACCAAGCATATAGGGCATAAGAACCCGATTGACCAAAAAGCCAGTAGCGCTTTTTACCACAACAGGAGATTTGCCAATCGCTAACGCAAAACTTGCGCCCATTGCCACATCTTTATCGGAATTATATTTTGAGCGAATAATTTCAACCAGCGGTAATTGCGCTACGGGATTAAAGAAATGCAACCCGATAAGACGGCTCTTGTCCTTTAATGAAGACGCAATTTTTTCAAGTTCAATCGATGATGTATTAGTTGCCATAATTGCTTCTGGCTTCATTTGCTTTTCAGCATTTTTAAAAATTTCTTGCTTGATTTTAAGATTTTCAACTACCGCTTCAATCACCACATCAGCTCGCTTGATGCCTTTACCCTCAACATCCGCCTCAATGCGGCTCATTGCAGCTGCAACTAGATTTGGTTTTCTTAGGCGTTTTTTGAAAAGTTTTTTAGCTCGCTTTAGCGCTGGCTCAATTCGCTCAATATCTAAATCTTGCAATGTTACCGCCATGCCACGAAAGGCGCACCAAGCAGCAATATCACCGCCCATCACGCCGCCACCAATAACATGCACACGAGAAAATTTTGGCTTATCTTTGCCGCTGAGGCCCTGTTTTTTTAATCCTTCGGAAAGGAAAAATAAACGGCGTAGGTTTTTAGAAGTATCAGAGAGTAATAGTGGGACAAAACGAGCAATTTCGCCCTTAATCATTGCCCGCCAATCATCACCATTTTCTTCAAATAAATCAATAAGCGAATAGGGCGCAGGATAATGCTCTTTAATTGCTTTTTTAGCTACTTGCTGGCGCATTTTTTTAACGATTAGACCTCTAAAAGGAGCGCTGGCTAAAATGCTTTTCATAAAGCCTGCAGGTTTGCTTTTACGCTTTTGAATAACAGCTTTACGTGCTTCCCAGCGTAATTGATCTCGATTTTGCACCAATTTATCAACTAGGTTCATACCTCGTGCCGCACCTGCCCGCAAATATTTACCCGACAGCATAATGGACATGGCATTAACTGGCCCTGCCTGCCTAATTGAGCGACCTGTGCCGCCCCAACCAGGGAAAATTCCGAGTTTAACTTCAGGAAAACCAATGCGTGTTTTATCATCATTTACCGCAATGCGATAATGAGTTGCAAGCGCAAGCTCTAATCCACCACCCAAGCAAAAACCATGAATTGTGCAAATAAATGGCGCTTTTAATTTTTCAATACGCCCAAATAGCGCATGAACTTTTTCAAGCTCCTTAGGCAGCCCTGAAAAGTCTGACATTTTATCAAATTCAGAAACATCGGCACCAGCAATAAAGCCGCTACTTTTTCCTGATTGCAAGATAACACCAACTAATTCATCAGATGCTATTAAATCTTCAAAGCGTGCAACTAAATCCAATAATTCTTTTATTGCTCCTGAGGAGAGAACATTTACTGGTGATTTTGGCACATCAATAGTAAGCCAGCCGATTTTCTCAACATCAATTTCAAATTTCCAATATTTGCATTTTGGCATTTTTGGTTGCGGCGGTTTTGCCATGTCTATCCCCTATATTTTCTTTTGCCTATTTGGCTGGTTTTGTAGCTTTTGCAACTGGTTTCTTAGACGCTTTTTTAGCAGGCTTTTTTGTTACTTTACTAGGTAGGTTTTTCTTCACCTTCGCTGGTAAATGCTGTTCTGCTTTAACTGGTAATTTTTTTACTGCTTGCTTTACTGACGCTTTTTTGGCAACAGTCTTTGCTTTAATTACAGGCTTGGCTTTTACAGTAGGTTTTTTTACAACAGATTTCTTTTTGGGAGGAGTATAATTTTGCCCCAATTCGCCTGCTTTAAAATCATCAACTTTAACAACTTCTTTAGTTGCCGCATCGGCTGCTCGCATTATTGCAACTTCGTTTGAATTCAAAATTCCAGCCTCTAGGGCATCTTCAAAAATATCACGATCAAGACGGCGAGTAAGTGTGCCTTTTTTAATGGCTTTTAAGAACTTACTTTCAATATCCTTTGCCGCTTCAACCTTAAGTAAAGCGTCTTCTAAAACACCTGTTCTATCTTTAGGATCAAACGTCAGATAAACACCATGAGTTAGGCGATCTCTTAATTCACTTGGTGAAAGAACTAAACGAGCAAGCCTTGTGTTTTCCTTATCGCTTGCACTATGCGCATGTGCGCCAAATGGAAACACCAAAACACGCATAATATTACGCAAGAAAAAGTTTGGTAAATTACGGAACACGCCGATAAAACTACTTTCAATAGCCGCAATTCTATCTTTCATTATTGCGCTAATTATCTGCACATCTTCTTTAATACGCCCCTCATCTTCAAAACGCTTAAGAGTTGCTGACATAAGATAAAGGTCTGATAATATATCAGCCATGCGCCCTGAAATTATTTGTTTGCGCTTAATTGCTCCGCCAAGATAAATCACTACCCAATCGGCAACAAGAGCAAAACTCTGGCTATATCTATGTAGTTTTTTATAATATTTAGCTAAATCATGGTCAAATGGTGATGATGCAAATTTAGAAAAAGTAATAGCATGGAAAAATGAGCCAGCAATATTTCCAAGCATATATTTTACGTGCCCACCAAACGCCTTATCAAAATCGTTTAAACCCTCTTCTTTATCTTCATTTTGCAATGCTTGAATTTCAGAATATAGATATGGGTGCGCCCGTAACGACCCTTGAGCAAAAGTAATAAGGGTTCTGGTGAGAATATTTGCCCCCTCAACGGTAATAGCAACAGGAGTTGCGGCATAGCTTGAGAACAAATAATTTTTTGGACCATCTTGAATAGCGCGCCCACCGTGAATATCCATCGCATCATTATTGCGATCACGCATCGCCTCAGTTGTGCGATATTTTAATAGTGCAGAAATAACTGAAGGTTTTTCCCCCTCATCAACCATAGAAGCAGTTAGTACACGAGAGGCCTCAAACATATAAGCATCTTTAACTAGCGAACTAAGCGGGTCTGCAACGCCCTCCATTATTCCAATAGGAATATTAAATTGACGTCGAATTCTTGCATAAGCCGAAGTAGTGCGAAGCGCCGATTTAATTGAAACAGTACCAATCGCTGGTAGTGAAATTGCACGTCCAGTTGAAAGGCATTCCATAAGCATACGCCAGCCTTGCCCTGCATATTCAACACCACCAATTAAAAACTCCATTGGCACAAACACGTCTTTGCCCTTAGTTGGGCCATTCATAAAGGCCGAGCGGGAAGGATAATGACGCAAACCAATTTCAACACCGGGGTAATCACTTGGAACAAGTGCTAAAGTAATACCAACATTTTCTCCCTTGCCTAAAAGGTTTTCAGGATCAAAAAGATTTACCGCTAGTCCAAGTAACGTAGAAACAGGAGCTAAAGTAATATAACGCTTGTCCCAAGAAAGACTAACACCAAGTGTTTTTTTGCCCTTATATGTCCCATAAGTTACCACCCCAACATCAGGCATTCCAGCAGCGTCTGAGCCTGCGGTTGGCCCAGTTAATGCAAAACAAGGTACTTCTTTACCCTCAGCCAAACGCCTTAAATATTTTTTCTTTTGCGAATCTGTGCCATATTTTTCTAATAATTCACCTGGCCCCAATGAGTTTGGCACCATAACCGTAATACCAGCGGCAACCGAACGAGAAGCAATTTTTGAAACAATCATAGATTGCGCCTGCGCACAAAACCCAAGACCACCATGATCTTTAGAAATCAACATTCCCAAAAAGCCCTTATCTTTTAGGAACTGCCAAAGCTCTGGCGACAGATCAGCCCGATTATTGCGAGTATCCCAATCATCAATCATTTCACAGGCTTGCTCGGTTTCATTATCAAGAAATGCTTGCTCTTCATCTGAAATTGTTAGTGGACGAATATTTAATAAATTATCCCATTTGGGGCGACCAGAAAACAAATCAGCGTCCCAACCAACTGTGCCAGCGTCTAGCGCTTCTTGCTCGGTTGAAGAAACTTTTGGCAACATTTTTTTGGTAAGAGCAAAAACCCAAGAGGTTAGAACAACCATACGAATTGGTTTAATCGTTAAAACACCAAGAATTATTGCTGGCAATAAAGCCCAAAACCAACCTGCACCATTTATAATGCACAAAATACCAAGCACCAATACTGCAAGCACCCATTGCCAAAGCGGCGACTGTCTTAATGCAAGAGTAAAAAGTACTACAATAGCAACAATAAGAATTAAAAAGGTCATTTGCTTGCCTCCCGTGCAAATTTGGCGCCAAATCAGATTTAATTTACCCTAATTATAGACCATAAAAAAATATTAGTATAGCATATACGTTAACGTCAACTAGATGCCTTATAGGTAAGATATAAAACTATAATTATCAATAGTCAAAACATTATTTTACGACAAGTAATTGACGTTAGCGTCAATAGATGTTCTAGTTTGCAAAATAATGGTAAATAATGGGAGGACTAAATTATGGTACAAAAGAAAACTACTAAGAAAAAACCAGTTGCAAAAAAATCAGCAGCTAAAAAACCAGCAGCTAATTCGCAAAAGCCTTGGCTTAAATCATATCCAAAGGGCATTGATTGGAATGCCCCTATCGACACTACTCCAGTGTTTGAAACCGTACTAAAATCTTGCGACAAACATGGCGACAGAGTAGCCATTGATTTTTTAGGTGCAACAACTAGCTACGCCTCACTTGGCTCACAAATAAGAGCAATGGCTGGCGCTTTACAAAAAGACTATGGTATTAAAAAAGGCTCACGTGTAGCGATTATGTTGCCCAACACACCGTTTTTTCCAGTGGCATATTATGCGGTTTTATTGTGCGGCGGCACAGTCGTTAACTGCAATCCACTTTATTCAAGCAATGAGCTTAGCCATATTATTGGCAATTCTGGCGCTGATCTTTTAATCACTCTTGATCTAACAGTAGTATTTGAAAAAGCTGAAAAGCTAATGGAAAGAGGCGACGTTAAAAAAGCCATCGTCGGGCATTTCCCTGATGTGTTATCTGGCATTAAAAAAATCTTGTTCTCCCTTCTTAAAGGTAAAGAGCTTTCAAAATGGCAATCAGGAAAATATGCCAGCCAAATAGAGAGTTTTGCTAGCTTAGTTGATAAAGGTCTAAGCGCAAGACCAGTTAAAATTGACGCTGATAAAGACGTTGCCGTACAACAATATACTGGCGGCACAACAGGCGCACCAAAAGGCGCAATGCTTTCACATGCTAATATTGCGGCAAATCTTTCTCAAATTCAGATTTGGGGCTGTGGCCTGTTTGAGCCACCAGCAAAAGTTGTTGCAGTTTTGCCGTTCTTTCATATTTTTGCTATGACAGTTTGCATGAACGTACCGCTTTCTCGTGGCGCAAGCATTATTCTACTGCCTCGTTTTGAAATGAAAATGATGTTAGCTTTATTAAAGCGCACAAGGGCTGATATTTTACCAGCCGTGCCAACTTTAACATTAGCACTTGCCAATGCACCCGAAGCTACTCGTGAACTTCTTTCCTCAATAAAGGTGGTTATTTCTGGTGGTGCGGCATTGCCTGATGAAACCAGAGCAGCATTTGCCAAAAAATCAGACGCTCTTTTAGCTGAAGGTTATGGCCTAACTGAAACCTCGCCAGTTGTATGTTGCGCAGCACTTAACGAGCCTTCAAAACCTATGTCTATTGGCCTGCCAGTACCGGGAACAGACATTCGTTTTGTAGATATTGAAGATCCTAGCAAATTTATGCCACTTGGCGAGCGTGGTGAATTGGTGGTTAAAGGCAAGCAAGTTATGCTTGGATATTTTAACAATGAACAGGCAAACAAAGAAGCTTTTACTAAAGGCTGGTTTAGAACTGGTGATGTTGGCTATATGGATGATGATGGTTATTCGTTCTTGGTTGATAGAATTAAAGATATTATTATTTGCTCAGGCTTCAATGTCTATCCACGTGCCATCGAAGAAGCAATTTATAAACATGAAGCGGTTGATGAAGTTACAGTAATTGGCGTTAAAGATGATTATCGTGGCGAAGCACCAATAGCATTTATTAAATTGCTTGCTGGCAAAACTCTAAAAGAAGAAGAAATGAAGGAGTTCCTAAAAGAGCATCTTTCAAAAATTGAAATGCCAAAATCAGTGTTCTTCAAAGACGAGTTGCCAAAAACTTTGGTTGGTAAACTTTCGAAAAAAGAACTGCGTGAAGAATATGCCGCTACTCACTCTTAAAAAATATTTCAATTAGGAAACAAAGTGAATAGGATAGACAGCGACAAACAGGAATTATACGCCATAGCAGGTCTTGCTAAAGAATTTGATATTTCAACTAGAACTATTAGATTTTATGAAAGCAAAGGCCTGCTATTTCCTCGTCGTGTTGGTGGTACTCGTGTATTTAATAAACGAGATAGAGCACGCCTTATCCTAATTTTACGTGGCAAACGACTTGGCTTTTCCCTAAAAGAAATTGAGGAATATCTCTCACTTTACGATGCAGATCAAACTCATGATGCACAGGTTGAAAAGTTACTAGAAATGGTAAATTTGCGCCTCGATTTATTAAAAGAGCAGATGCAAGACCTTAAGACTACTACAAGTGAACTTTCGGAAATAAAAAAATTAGTAAAGCAACGCCTTGCTAGAGGGTAGAGCGATAAAGAATTAACAAATTTATTGCTTGCAACATAATTACACAGTTACTTTTTTTCCTGAATTAAACAAAATCCATGTCCAAAAGGATCAGAGCAATGTGCAATACTACCCCAATCACCTGAATTTCCGCCTTCGTGAATTCCCCCTGCTGCCACTACTTGCTCTAGTGCTTTTTCAATATCAACAACGTCAAAGTCAAAGTGAATTGGTGTCCAATGACGTTCATAGCTTCTGGGGGCTGTATCAAATTTGGTAGAAGCGCTACCTGCTTCTTTTTGCAACAAATAAATCTTAATTTTTCCTGCATCAAGTATAAACATATCTGCGCCAAATTTTTTAACCCTCTTAAATCCTAACCCTTGAGTGTAAAACTCAATAGCAGAATCTAAATTTGGGACATCAATACTTATTGACATTGTGTGCATATTTTTCCCCTCTATTTGTTAGCTTGCCAAGCTCGGAGTGAACCAATTTTGAAAACACAAATCCGTGCTGGCATATCCATTGGCTTATTCAAAGCTACATATGAATAAAACCCAACTAATGGAATTACTATTTAATGTTCATGTATTGTTCCATAATTTTTCTACTATTACAAGCTTTATTTTTCAGTTAATTATTGTTTCCTCAAGAAAACAAAAGAAAAAAGATGGTGGGCGTAACTGGGATTGAACCAGTGACCCCTACAATGTCAATGTAGTGCTCTCCTGCTAACCTTTATCTGACAGGTCTTGAGCCAGCATTAGCGCATTTTTATCTGGATCATAAAATGTTGCGGTACTCACCATGCCTTCATAAACAAGGGTTTCACCGTCAAATTCAACACCTGCCGCTTCCAAATCTTTACGTGCCACAACAATATCCGCAACACCAAACACTGGGACAGCATTTCCCGGAACAGGTTTGCTTTGATCGCCCAAACCCAAAGTAACATTTTTGGTTTTTGTCTGTAACTCGCTCCAACCTGCCTGATCGATATGATAGAGAAGCTCAAACCCGAGTTTTTCAATATACCACTGGGCGCTAGCATGGCGATCACTTACAGATATAGCGAAGGTGATTGTGTTTTCTAAAGTTATAATTGGCATAGCACTTCCCTTTGTCCAAAAAATATAGTAACTATACTTTATGGATATTAGAACACTTGTCAAGGTAACATCACGAGCGTGGTCACTAGATATACTTGCATTGATGCATGCAGGCACAATAGGGCGGCAATCCTCGTTGCTTTCAGCGTCAAAAGCAGGGCGAACAGCACTAACCCAAAGCCTAAACCATCTAATAGATATTGGACTAATGGAAAGAAATCCCGGTCACGGGCATCCGCTAAGACCTGAGTTTAGACTAACACCACAGGGAGCAGAGATTGCAATATTTGCTGATAAGATCAAAAGGGTTGTTTCTAATCCTTGTGAGCAGCATTTGCTTCGGCGGGCATGGAATATCCCCGTTCTGGTTGTAAGTCAAAAACCACGATATTTTACAGATATCAGAAATGATTTGCTGAGCATAACCGATCGAGCTTTGTCACAATCACTAAAACAGCTAGAAGCACAACATTGGCTTTTGCGCAAAATCGATCCAGATATCCGCCCTACACGCCCTTTGTATCAAGCAAGCAATGTTGGAGCGTGCATTTCTCAGGCTATTAGTTTGTGAGTTTTGGGAAACAAGAATTCATTCCCTCCATTTAACTTACCACATTTATAGCGACTGGGCTTATGCCTGAGACAAAGTTGCGTTGTTACACTGAGCAAATCGAAGCATCTTTAACTCATAAAACACAAAACCCTTCACTACGTTCACTGCAATGACGAAGAATGGCGCAACAAGCCAATGAAAGGTCAAAATAAAGATGGTGGGCGTAACTGGGATTGAACCAGTGACCCCTACAATGTCAATGTAGTGCTCTCCCGCTGAGCTATACGCCCATCTTTATTTTGATATATGAAATATCTCTGGCGATAAACCACAAGCAGCAATTTAGGTCAATAGTTTTAAGCCGCCAACAACCGCTCAACCTCGTTCACTAAATCCTTTAGATGAATTGGCTTTGATAAAACAGAAGCATCTTTTGGTGCGTCACTATCAGGATTAAGCGCAACGGCGGCAAATCCAGTAATGAACATGACTTTAAGATCAGGATCAAGTTCTGTTGCCCTTCGAGCAAGTTCAATCCCGTCCATTTCTGGCATTACAATATCAGATAATAATAGTGCAAACGGCTCTTCACGCAATTTTTCATATGCTGATTTTCCATTATTAAACGAAACAACATCATAACCTGCCCCCTTAAGAGCACGTGTTAAAAATTGACGCATATCATCATCATCTTCTGCCAGTAAAATACGGTTCATAAAAAATCCTTCACTCGGTTGCACTAGAATCAAGTTCTAATTACAGCAATATACTTAATTCAAGTTTAGCAAGATGTATAAAATTATAAATAAACACTCTTTCTTTTTATTTTAAGTACGCTTTATACTAGTTTCAGTCAATGAAGTCCAAATTATGAATTAAAATAGGTACAATGCGCTCAGATTATCATAACAGACCTGCATTTGAAACTATTGCTCCCAAAAGAGCAATAGCACCTCTAGTTTTTAATTCAGCCCATTCAGGCTCAGATTACCCAAAACGCTTTTTACAAATGAGCAAATTGGACAAGGTTTCAATTCGGCTTTCTGAAGATGCTTATGTAAATGATTTATTCTCACGAGCGCCCCATTTAGGCGCACCATTATTGCACGCCCATTTTCCACGTGCCTATTTAGATGTAAATCGTGAGCCTTATGAACTTGATCAAACAATGTTTGCTGAAAAATTGCCAAGCAATTATAATGTAAATTCGCCCCGTGTAAAATCTGGCATCGGCACTTTGGCAAAAATTGTTGCGCAAAATAAAAATATTTATTCAAAAAAGCTAACCCTTGAGGACGCACACATGCGCATTGAGGGAATTTATCGCCCCTATCATCTTACTTTGCAAAAATTACTAACAAAAACATTGGAGAAGTTTGGCATTGCGCTATTAATTGATTGCCATTCTATGCCTAACCTCTCTCGGCCTAACCCTTTTCACGCAAAAGAGCGCACAGCGCCAGACATTGTTTTAGGTGATAGGCATGGCACAACATGCTCAAAAATAATTGTTGATGTAATAGAAAATCATTTTTCTGGAAACGGGCTAAAAGTCTCACGCAATCGCCCCTATGCAGGAGGCTTCATTACCAATTCTTACGCCAACCCAGCGCATAATATTCATGCCATTCAAATAGAAATCTCACGCCATCTTTATATGAACGAGGCAACATTTATAAAGATCACTAATTATAATGCCCTAAAACAAATAATTGATAATCTCATTAAATCACTAATTAATTTAGACATAGCAGCCCTTGCACGCATTCAATCTAATGCTGCGCAATAATAAATAAAGCTTCTAAAAAATGGGCCGACAAAGTAACTAATAAATAAGCCCCAAATCGACCCGAGTTGGGCTTATATAGACCTGTATAGATCTAGCGCCCGTAGGGAGGAAACGGTTAAAGAGCCAAAAATTACATAAAAGCCCCAAACCATCATGCCCATTTTTTGTGAACTGATTTGCCCTATTGGACAATAGTCCTTACGTTTTTTCTTCAAAAAACCTGCAAAACCTTAAAAACTGTTGCAAAAATGAATCAATTTCTGTGTATAAGTTACTTAGAGATAAGAATTTTGAGAGTGAAATGAAATTAAACACCAAGATTTTACAAAATACCAAGACTCTTCAAGAAACAATGCTTGAAGCAACAAATGCCGCATCTAAAATAACTTTGCCGCTATTTCGCTCTTCTTTGGTGATTGAGAACAAACTTAAGCAAGGTTTTGATCCAGTAACTAAAGCCGATAGAGACGCTGAAAAAATAATCAGAGAAATTATCGCTAGAAAATTTTCTGATCATTCAATTTTTGGTGAAGAATTAGACGATAAAATCACCAATAGCTCCTACGCTTGGGTAATTGACCCAATAGATGGCACTCGTGCCTTTATTTCTGGCCTGCCTACGTGGGGTACTTTAATCGGACTGCTTGATGGCGAAACAGCAATAGCTGGGCTAATGAGCCAGCCTTTTACTGGTGAAATATTTATCGCAACAGGCAAAAAGGCTGAGTATATTTATCAGAGAAAAACTACTCCACTAATTTCAAGCAACACAAAAAATCTATCAGAAGCAATTATGTTCACCACCACCCCAGCGCTTTTTGCAAAACCAGCACAAAGAGCCGCCTATGATGAAATAGAGAACAAAG
>Ga0256834_1002558_pt1 | contig 11380 bp, 8 predicted proteins | sample 4281140metaG_FD_190536 | JGI IMG/M metagenome (GOLD analysis project Ga0256834, IMG submission 190536) | Hydrothermal vent microbial communities from East Pacific Rise, Pacific Ocean - 4281-140 | ecosystem: Environmental > Aquatic > Marine > Hydrothermal vents | place: Pacific Ocean: East Pacific... | reverse complement strand
TATGAATTTATTTAAAACAGAGCCGTCAAAGCAGAGTATTAAGCAAAAACGGCTCAATGCGGGGTGGAATGATGAATATCGCTCTAAGGTTTTATTTGGATCTGAATTTTAGTGCGTTGGCCCTGCCTCCCCCCCCCTCCTTCCAAAAGCTCCGTAGTTCATCCGTTTTCCATTTAAATTCTGGTATAATATCGCTCAATTTTGTTTAAGAAACTGAGAGTACAGATGGTCGCAGAACTTCGTGATAAGCAGTTAAGAGCGCGTGTTAAATTATTAGGTAACTTACTGGGAAAGGTAATTGAATCCCAAGCAGGAAAGCAAACTTACGATGCGGTTGAAAAGCTACGAACAGGCTATCTGCAACTTCAAAAAGAAGAAAACCCTGCTCTACGCACCGAACTCACGGAATTTATTGAAGCCCAATCGGCTGAGAAGCTTGCCCCCATTATTCGTGCATTCAACCTCTACTTTAGCTTAGTCAACCTTGCAGAAGAAGAGCACCAATACCACGAAAGACAAAGCCAATTAAGATCCGATGGCCCTCTATGGACAGGCTCCGTACTCAATACCGTTGGTGAATTTAAAGACCAAGGGTTGGATGCAACACAAGTCCAAGACCTGCTCAATAAACTACACTACATTCCCGTCTTTACTGCGCACCCTACGGAATCCAAACGCCGTTCCGTCATGGACAATCTAAGGCGTATTTTCTTAGACATCAGCGCGTTAAACGAGGCCGATACGTACAATAATAATTACGCCAAAGAGTCCATTTATCAACAACTTGAAACACAAATTCAAGTACTGTGGCAGACCGATGAAGTGCGCCGTCAAAAGCCCACCGTTGAAGACGAAATCCGCAATGGCATCTACTTTTTCCGTAAATCACTGTTTGATGCCGTGCCTAACGTCTATCGTTACATGGAAAGAGCGCTTTCAAAACACTACCCTAACGATAAAATTGAAACGCCTGATTTCTTAACCTTTGGTTCTTGGATTGGTGGAGATCGTGATGGTAATCCATTCGTTACCCATCAAACCACCGTAAGAGCCCTGTTACTGCAATCACGCGCGGTCATTTACGAATACCAAAAACGTATTTTTGAACTCAGTTCACAACTGACGCACTCTCGCTTTATCTGCAATATTTCTCAAGAAGTGGTCAATCGCTCAATGATTGTTGATACCGATCTCATCAACAGCGTCTTTAAAAAACGCCCCGACCGCTTTAAAGATGAGCCTTATCGTCGTTTTTTATACTTGATTCATGGCAAACTAAACCACAACCTAAGCTACATTGAAGCGCGTCTTAATGATGAACACGCAGATAAAGATGCCTTGGCTTACCCTGATGAAGACACCCTGCTCGCCGACCTAGAACTGATTTTTGACTCCCTGTGCAATCACGGGGACGAGAGTGTGGCCAACGCAGAGTTACAAGACCTCATCCGACTGGTGAAAACCTTTGGTTTCTACCTCATGCGCCTAGACATTCGTCAAGAATCCAATGTACACAGCGATGCCGTTGCCGACCTTCTGTCTCACTTAGGCATAGATTACCCAGCCTTAAGTGAAAAAGAGAAACTAAATCTACTTGCAAGTCATGTCGCCTCGGCCACCATTGTGGACACACAGCATCTTGACTTAAAAGAGATGACCAAAGAGGTGTTGGAAGTCTTTCACGTGTTCCGTGAAATGCGCAAAGAGATCAGTGTTAAAGCCTTTAACAACTACATTATCTCGATGACACACGAAGCCAGTCACGTAATGGAAGTGCTGTTTTTAGCACACCAAGCGGGTCTAGCAGGCTACAACGCGGGCGAGCCTTATTGCGACATTCAAATTTCACCCCTGTTTGAAACCATCGAAGATTTAGAGCACATTGTGCCCGTCACACAAGCTCTGTTCGAAAATGCAACGTACAAAGCCTTATTGAAAGCTTCGGGCAATCAGCAAGAGATCATGCTCGGCTACTCCGACTCTGCCAAGGACGGCGGAAACCTCTCTTCCGCATGGTGTCTCTACCAAGCACAACAACAAATTATGGAACTGGCCGATCAACATCAAGTCGATTGTCGTCTGTTCCACGGTCGTGGCGGAACGGTTGGCCGTGGTGGAGGACCGACTCACTTTGCGATTCTGTCTCAACCCACTGGTACGGTACGTGGCTCCATTAAGTTTACCGAACAAGGTGAAGTGTTGTCCTATAAATACAGCAACTCAGAAACCGCTATGTACGAACTCTCTTTGGGTGTAACAGGGCTTATGAAAGCCAGTACAGGTATTGTGCAAACCTCTAAGGTAGACAACCCAGAGCACATTGAAGTCATGAAAACCTTATCGAAAGACGGTGAACATAACTTCAGAGAGTTAACCGATCACTCCGAAGGCTTCTTCAACTTCTTTTACGAAGCCACCCCCGTGACCGAGATTGGATTACTAAACATTGGTTCACGTCCATCGCATCGTAAAAAAGGCAATTTATCCAAATCCTCAATCCGTGCCATTCCATGGGTCTTTGGCTGGGCACAAGCACGCCTCACCTTCCCCGCATGGCAAGGAACAGGATATGCGCTTGATAACTGGATAAAACAGCACGGCGATGCACAACTTAAAGAGATGTATGAGAACTGGCCATTTTTTACAGCATTGATGAGCAACATTCAAATGGCACTGTTTAAAACCGACTTGGATATTGGGGAACAGTACAAGTCGCTCGGTAAAGACCCCGCCGTTGCAAATAAAGTTTACAGCCTAATTTCGGATGAGTACAAACGCACAAAAGAGTGTATTTTAGAGATCAGTGACAATGAAACCTTAATGGCCGATACCCCAACCATTGCACTCTCTTTACAACGACGCAATCCATACCTTGTGCCCTTGAATAATATTCAAATAGCCTTATTAAGACGTTATAAATCAGATGACTTATCGGACGAAGAGAAAGAGGTTTGGTTGCCTGTACTGCTTAACAGCATCAATGCCATTGCGGCAGGTATGCGAAACACAGGCTAACACATTAACAAGGCCATAAAACCTAAAAACCCCGTGTTCATTCGGGTTTTTTAGTGTTTAAACCCTTTTCTTTTTTTAAATTAAAGGGCGGATAAAATTTAATTTTAAATTTCTCCCCCCCCCTCCTAATAGCAAAAATAGTATAATATTTACCCTCTCTAAACAGAGAGGCATGTATCGTCAGAACAAGAGAACAGTATGCAAGTAACGTTACTAAAATCAAAACTTCATCGTGTGACCACCACGCACTCCGAGCTGGATTATGAAGGATCCTGTGCAATTGATGGTCATCTTTTAGATATGGCTGGTATTCGTGAATATGAACAAATTCATATTTACAACGTCAATAATGGCGAGCGCTTTACCACCTACGCCATTCGTGCCGAAGAAAACAGTGGCATTATCTCTATCAACGGCGCGGCCGCCCACAAAGCCAATCTAAAAGACCTACTGATTATTGCAACCTACATCGCAATGGAAGAGTCTGAAGCGGAAAATTTTAAACCTAAAATGATCTATTTTGATGCTGAAAACCGTATTACTCACACCCGTAACACCCTTCCTATTCAAGCCAAACAAGCCAGTTAATTTTTTCTCCCCCCCCTATTGCATCAAAGCAACCTTTTTGCAGAATCTAAACAAGAAGAGGGGGAGAGGAATTATCTATTTCTTCACTTTTCGATTATCCAGCAAGCGTGTACTTCCTAAACACGCCACCGCTAAAACCACCAATGATTGGCAATCACGCTCTGCCACTTGCAACGTTATCGAATTGCACACCTGAAGGTAATCAACCGAATCAAACCCTTCGTCCAATAAACGCTGTGTTGCCACCTCCGTTAATGTCGTAAAGTTGTCATTACCTGATTCAATAGCCAAGGCAATGTCTTTCAATGCCACCGATAACTTAGGCGCAATGGCACGCTCTGCTCTGGATAGATACTGATTACGAGAGCTCAATGCCAAGCCATCCTCATCTCGTGCAATGGGCGCGGATACCACTTCAATTGGCATGTTTAAATCTTGCACCATTTGTTGAATCACCCGTAACTGCTGATAGTCTTTTTGACCAAACACCGCCACATCCGCCTGCACCATATTAAAGAGTTTGCACACTACGGTACTCACGCCATTAAAATGACCTGGACGACTCGCCCCCTCCAACAATCCCGTTAAGACCGACGGAACCGACACCACCGACTGCGCCAACCCATTGGGATACATCTCAGGTACGGACGGCACATAAACCACATCCACCGATAACGCGGCCAGCTTCTCTGAATCCGCTTGAAAAGTTCTCGGGTAACAATCAAAATCCTCATCAGGTTCAAACTGCATCGGGTTCACAAAGACACTGACCACCACCTTGTCGCACCGTTGTTGTGCTAATTCAACCAAGCTTAAATGACCCGCATGTAAATTCCCCATGGTCGGCACAAAACCAATGGTCAATTCCGACTGTTTCCAAGCCTGAACCACCGCTCTTAATTCATTTAGTTTTTCAACAATTTTCACAAGCTAATCTCATGGTTTGAGGCAGGAAAATACCCCGCTTTTACTTCATGTACATACGCCGTAATCGCTTTTTGAATAGAGTCGGTATCCTCTAAAAAATTCTTAGCAAACATCGGCGACTTACCCACCGTTAGCCCCAATATATCATGCAATACCAATACCTGTCCAGACGTTCCCGAACCCGCTCCAATGCCAATAACGGGAATCGACAACGCTTCGGTGACCGTTTGAGCCAATGCCGAAGGCACACACTCTAACACCAGCATATCCACACCATGGGCTTGTAATGCCAACGCCTCTTTTAACAGTTTTTCCGCCGAAGAGCGATCTCGTCCTACGACTTTATACCCTTTTTTTTCAACCGACTGAGGCAATAATCCCAAGTGCCCGCACACAGGAATACCCAAAGAGGACAGCTGCGCGACGATATTCAACACACGTTCGCCCCCTTCCAGCTTTACCATATTGGCTCCGCCCTCTTTCATCAAACGGGTAGCGGCTTCTAAGGCTTTCTCAACCGAGCTATCCGACATAAAGGGTAGATCGGCAATACACCATGCACGTTGATTGCCTCTTTGTACCATCTGCGCATGGTAAACCATCTCATCCAACGTAACAGGCAAGGTAGTTGCATGACCTTGCACCACCATGCCGAGTGAGTCGCCTACCAAAATCATGTCCACACCCGCCTGATCTAACCAATGAGCAAACGAGGCATCGTACGCCGTTAAACAGGCAATTTTTTCACCCGATTGGTGCATGGATTTTAATGTTGAAAGTGTGGTTCGCATAAGCGCCTCAGGTTAAATCAGTGGATAAAGAAAGAGGATATAAATAAGTCGTTTCAAGTTGATCAATCAAATCACGAAGCGAGCCTTGATTAGGGAGAATTAAATCTGGTGCAATTTCAAACAGAGGAATCAACACAAAATCCCGATTCGAGACTTCAGAATGTGGAATGGTTAACTCGGGCGTAGACAATGTTAAATTATCAAACAGCAAAATATCCAAATCAATTAAACGCTCGCCCCAGTGACGTTTTTTGACTCGCCCTTGCGTTTGCTCAATGCCTTGCAGTGCAGACAATAGCTCCATGGGAGATAGCAAGGTCTCTAATAAGCAAATCGCATTCACAAAATCTGGCTGGTTTTGTGGCCCCTGTGGCGCCGAACCATACAATTTAGAACAACTTTTCACAGATGTATCTGTCAACCGCTCTAAAGAAGCAAGCGCTCGATTGATCTGCTTTACAGGGTTTGATAAGTTACTTCCCAAACCCACAAAGACCTGTGCCATTAGTGTGCCAAAACGTGATTATTCAAAATCACTACGTGCCGACTGGCTACGTTTTCGGTAAAAATTACGATTTTTTCTTGGACGTTTTTGGCGTGCAGGTCGAGCGACATTATTAGCAAATGCCACTTGATCTACGGGATTCTTCTCTTGGTACTCAGTCCACCAATCAAATACCTCCGTTACATCCTCCTCTCCAGCTACAGAGCGAATGCCTAAAAAATCATACGCCGCTCTAAAACGTACATGCTCTCTTAATTTTTGCGCTCGATCACCATAATATTTTGGCAGCCGATACTGAAAACTCCAAATTTCTCGCATCTGCATCGTAAATCGCTTGGGGATGGCGGTGCACTTAATTTGCTCAGAGATCACATCGTCCGCCGCCGCATACAAAGCCTCTTGAGGTGATAAACCCTCTGTTAAATACTCTGCCTTACGTTGTAGCATCGGCTCCCATAGCAATGCAGAAAATAGAAAGGATGGATTAACCGATTTTCCCTCTCTAATGCGTCGATCAGTACTTTTAAGCGCCTCAATCACCAGCATTCTAGGGAAGCCATCCTGTTCCTCGGATAACATGGCTTCCGTTTGGGGAAAAAGATGTTCAAATAGCCCATAATGCCGCAGTTTTTCAAAAACCTGAACCGCCACGCCACTGTGAAACAGCTTTAACACCTCTTCAAACATACGGGCATGGGAAACATCCAATAATAAAAATGCCATTTCAAAAATAGGGCCTTCGGTTTTCGCTTCAATTTTAAACCCCAACTTGGCGGCAAAACGAATCGCACGAATCATTCGAACAGGGTCTTCTCGGTAACGCGCTTCAGGATCACCAATTAAACGTAACTGGCCTTTCTCAAGGTCATCCAACCCCCCCGTATAATCAATGATTGAAAAATCTTTAATATTGTAATACAGAGCATTAACGGTAAAATCACGACGCCAAACATCTTCCTCAATCGAGCCGTATACATTGTCTCGAACCAAGCGACCGCTATCATCGACCTCTCGCGCAGAGCCTGAACGTTTGCCATTACGTCCAAAACGATCTTGACGATTAACATCCGCCTTATTTTCGCCCCCCCCCCTAAAGGTGGCCACCTCAATCACATCTCGTCCAAAACGCACATGTGCTAAACGAAAACGACGACCAATCAAGCGACAACGGTGTTTAAACACCGTCTTAACGTCATCAGGCTCAGCACTGGTCACAATATCAAAATCTTTGGGTTCCAGCCCCAACAATAAATCGCGAACACATCCCCCCACCAAATGCGCCTCATAGCCCGCTCGCTTAAAGCCATACAGTACATCCAACGCCGAGCCATCAATGTCTTGACGTGAAATATCATGTTCATCACGAGAGAGAATCAAAGGCGCTTGATTCGTATTAACAGGGTAGGAGTCATCAGAGGACTTAGAAAAAATAGAGGTAATCTTACGAATAAGTTGACGCATAAGGCAGGTTCAATTGTTGTATCTTAAAAATAATCCTCCATTTTAGCGATTTTTTCTCAGACTTCAACGAATTACAAGAGTTTTGTCTTCTTTTGATCGACACCAAAAGAATAAGCTAACTCTATAGGCCGATTAGAAAAAAAAATACTTTTTTAAAATTTTTCGTATATCATCTTTAAATACATTTTTATGTGACAAAAAATGAGCGAAAATACGAAATTACAGCCTATTTAAGACGTTTTATCTCAATTCATAAAATATAAGAAATTTCGTTAGACTGCTTACCCATTTAGCATAAGCTACACTCTGTTAGTAACAAAATAGATCATGTAAACTTAAAATAACCCTTTAAAAAAAATTTAACAATTTAAATTTATAAAAAAAAGATTAAAAAACATGACGCACCTCCTTAAACTATCCATTTTATTTTTTATCATGACCACCTTGATTTCTTGCGGCGGTAGCGGTGGTAGTGATAGTCGCAGTAACACTGAAGAAGAGACGCCTCTGGCCATCGAATATACAAATGCTTTTGGAAAAGTTAAATCAATCCCTATAAAAAAAGTTAGCAATACCGAATACATTGCTGATATCAGTGATGTAGACTATGCCGAAAACAACCAAATCATTGTCACTCTGGGCTCTAATATAACAAAAAACACAAACGAAACCGCCAGTACGATTCAAAGCATTGCAAACCTAGATAGTACAGAAGAACAATTCTTATCCGTTACATACAACGATGAAAATGATGTGCTCTATGAGCTTCGGGTTTCTGGAAAAAATAATCGCTTTGAAGTAGATATTACTGATCCTTTAGAAAAAGGCAGTACCAAATTGATGTTTACGGTTAGTGAACCTGTCACGCCTGAACCAAATCCTAACCAAGTTAAAACCTCCGCAAATGCAGCAAGTTTTTTAAACCGAGCAACCTTTGGCTCCACAGAAAAAAGCATTAATAGTTTAATGTCTGAAGGTTCTTACGAAAGCTGGTTGAATACCCAGTTCAATCTCCCACCAACCCTGCACACACCAAAAATTAGAAAATTAGCGCCTAAAATGTGTATAAAAGGAAATAAAGACAACCTTTCCTACCGAGATCCACGTCAACAGATTTGGTGGGAAATAACGGTAAATGCAGAAGACCAATTACGTCAACGGGTTGCATTGGCTCTGAGTCAAATTCTCGTGATTTCAGATGCAAAAGGATTAGGTCTGTATGATTTTCAATTTTCTGTTGCCAATTATTACGATATTTTAGTCAAGCATGCTTTTGGGAATTATCGAGAGCTGCTTGAAGACGTCACTCTTAATCCTGCAATGGGCGTATTTTTAAGCATGATCCGTAATCAAAAAGAAAATAATGAAACAAGTGTACGTCCAGACGAAAATTATGCTCGTGAATTTTTACAGTTATTCACCATTGGAGTCAATGAGCTGAATTTAGATGGTACTTCAAAGCTAGACCATAATGGCGACACGATTCCAACCTATGATCAACAAATCGTTGAAGAGTTTGCTAAAGCCTTCACTGGTTGGAACTATGATAACGCAGGATGGTATTCTTCTAAGGCCGATCAAAATCACAATAAACCAATGGTTCCCGTAGAAAAATATCACGATACGTCCGGAAAAACACTGCTTAATGAAAGCATTAGCCCAAGCGATCAAACGGCGCAAGCTGACCTAACCTTTGCACTGGACAATGCCTTTAATCATGACAACGTAGCGCCCTTTATCAGCAAACAACTCATTCAACGTTTAGTCACTAGCAACCCAACACCCGCTTATGTTGAACGAGTAGCACGTGTCTTTAATAATAATGGCAACGACATAAAAGGAGATTTACAATCCGTTATTAAGGCCATTTTACTAGACGAAGAAGCCTTAGCAGAAAACAAGCCTAATCACTTTGGAAAATTAAGAGAACCCCTTTTGCGCATTAGCCACTTATGGCGAGCATTCAACATGCAAACCTCACTACGAGAAGGCTTCGTCTCATCTAATGAGACTTGTGGACAGGAAAGTTATCCTTATTATTTTTTTTGGTCAAGCTTAACAAGACTTGGTAAAAAAATCTCTCAAAATCCACTGGGAGCCAATTCTGTTTTTAATTTTTTTCGTCCAGGTTTTTCACCTAATGGTCTTTTAAATAATCAAAAACTAGTGGCACCCGAGTTTCAACTTGTAAATGAAAATACGCTAACCAGTACCAATAACTTACTGTATGACACGCTTGATTTTTTCAGTAATGCCAAAGCAATAACACCTCAAGTTGATGAATATTCCAAACTTAATCTTGAAACAGAGGTAGCTTTAGCACAAAATACTGACCAATTACTCGAGCATTTAAACTTAATTTTACTGAATAATAAAATGTCACCCTCTCTTAAAAAAGTGCTTAAAGAGCACTTAGATTTCGAGGATCTTAAAAAAGGTAATCCTAACCTCAGCATCGAACTTAAAAAAGCTCGAGAAGCTATTTTTTTGATTACCAGCTCACCTGAATATTTAATACAACGATAAACTTAAAAGGCCACTCCAGATGAAGCATTTACAATTATTACAACGCAGAGCCTTCTTAAAAAAAATGGCTTTGGGCATTGGAGCAACCTCCTTACTTGCAACACAAGGAAAGCTACAGCTCATGCAATCGGCCATGGCCTCCTCATCAAGCTACAGCCACCTTAACGATCATAAATCACTTGTTTGTATTTATTTATTTGGTGGAAACGATGCATTTAATATGCTCATTCCTTACGAAGAAAATGCCTACAATCAATACAAACTTGACCGTACCAGCCTTGCTTTAAAACGTGAAGACTTGCTTGCATTAAAAGGAGGACAATACGCTTTTCATCCCTCTATGCCAGATGTACAAACCTTATACAATGAGAATAACTTGACCGTTTCAGCCAGTGTGGGTGCTTTAATTGAGCCAGTAACACGCAGTGACTTCAAAAATAAATCCCTACAATTTCCTGAGCATTTATTCTCTCACAGCCATCAAGAACTATTTTGGGCAACAGGCGCTGCCACAAAATCTGGAGTACAACCTCCAGGCTGGGGCGGTCGCATGATGGACATGCTCATCTCAGCCAATACAGACCCTAATCAACCTGCCCTATTTAGCTTAATTGGCAATAAACCATGGCAACGAGGCTTAAAACCCCTTAACTTTGCACTCAATCCTAAATTAGGTGTTGAAGAAATGAAGGCCTTTCAAAGCAATAGTTGGCCACCTTGGAAAAACAGTCGCATAGAGGCTTGGAATAAAATCATTCAACCCAATCACCATGCCTCTCTACTGGAACAACATATGGCACAAACGTACCTCAATACTGAAGAACGTATTCGCCCATTAATTGACGCACTTGATGCACAAGAGATTGCAACCCCTTATGAAAGAACCAGTTTATCAGATCAGCTCAAAATGGCGGCTAAAATGATCTCCATTCGTGAAACACTTGGCATGAGACGTCAAATATTTTTTGTTGGAATCGGCGGTTGGGATACTCATGCCAATCAATTAAGTTCACATTCAAAAAAATTGAAAGAACTTAACGATGCATTAAACAGTTTTCATAAAACGACGGTAGAGCTTGGCGTAGAAAACAGCGTTACCACCTTTACCACAAGTGAATTTGGACGTTCATACACCGCAAATGACGACGGTACAGATCATGCTTGGGCCAGCCATCATCTTGTTATGGGAGGCGCGGTAAAAGGCGGGGAAATTCATGGCGACATGCTAGATTTATCGCTCGATGGGCCAGACGATGCTCGCTCATCAGGCCGTTTTATCCCTAAATACGGGGTTGACCAATACGGTGCAACCCTCGCCAAATGGATGGGCATGACCGACAGTGATATGAATGATATTTTTCCTAATTTAACCAATTTTGATACCAATGATCTTGGTTTTATGAAACCTGCATAAAAATTAACAACAAATGGCAAAACAAACTATGGAGTGTCAACACTATTTCGTACCTAGATTATTTTCAATTTGAGCAATTTCGTTCAACCTAAGCTGCTCGAACTCTATTGGCGATAAGTACTCGTTTGTACTGTGAGGTCTATCGTGGTTGTA
>Ga0256834_1002557_pt1 | contig 11386 bp, 11 predicted proteins | sample 4281140metaG_FD_190536 | JGI IMG/M metagenome (GOLD analysis project Ga0256834, IMG submission 190536) | Hydrothermal vent microbial communities from East Pacific Rise, Pacific Ocean - 4281-140 | ecosystem: Environmental > Aquatic > Marine > Hydrothermal vents | place: Pacific Ocean: East... | reverse complement strand
TCTTTAATGCTATTTTTCACGAGAATTCCTTATTTTAAATAAAGGAATGTCTCATAACTTGCGTATTTAGCAAGTTATTTTTAATGCGTTGGCCCTGCCCCCCCCCTCTCTATTCTTTCTTTTTAGAATACCTTTATATGCAAGCTATTCGTGCATAAATGAAGCGTAGTTGATACGAAACAATCGGGTAAATTGTATTGGTTTAGTAATCCGTGTAAAATAGACGGCTTTTTTTAAGGTTTAGAGTGCAGAAAAGATGGTTGATTCAATAAACGCAAACAGTCCCGTGGTGGGTGTCATCATGGGGTCAAAATCGGACTGGCCGACCATGCAACATGCAGTGGAGATGCTGGAGCAGTTTGGTGTTCCGCATGAAGTGAAGGTCGTTTCTGCCCATAGAACACCTGATTTAATGTTTGAGTACGCCGAACAAGCGGAGGCGCGAGGCTTGCAAGTGATTATTGCGGGTGCGGGCGGTGCCGCACATTTACCCGGTATGGTGGCTGCTAAAACAGTGGTGCCAGTGTTAGGTGTGCCCGTTCAGTCTCGTGCATTAAGCGGTAACGATTCATTATTGTCGATTGTGCAAATGCCCGGTGGTATTCCTGTCGGAACCTTAGCCATTGGCGATGCAGGGGCAAAAAATGCAGGTATTTTGGCGGCTCAAATTGTGGGAACGAATCAGCCTAAAATTCGTGAAGCCGTAAAAGCTTTTAGAATTGAGCAAACTCAAACGGTATTAAAAAATAGCGATCCACGCGATTAATTCTGCGTGACACAAAAAAAGTGAAGACCCTATGGCAAGTGCGACAAAAAAAATTGGTGTATTGGGAGCAGGGCAGTTAGGTCGAATGCTGGCACTTTCGGGTACGCCTTTGAAAAAAGAATTTGGCTTTTATGGTCAAAGCGACCAAGAACCTGCGGCACAATTGGGTCATCCATTTTTTTCATCACAAGATGCGAAGGGGTTGGCAGAGTTAATCGACTTTGCCGATGTAATTACCTACGAAAGTGAAAATACGGATGTGGCGCTGGTGCGCGAAATTGCCAAAACTACCCCCATCTATCCCGCTGAAAAATCCCTTTATATCTCTCAACACCGTGGCCGAGAAAAAGCACTGTTTGACCAGTTGAGCATACCTTGTGCACCTTATCAAATGGTCGATTCGTTGGATAGCTTAAAAAGTGCAGTAGAAGAGGTAGGATTGCCTGCCGTATTAAAAACCACCACCGAAGGTTACGACGGCAAAGGGCAGTTTGTTTTAAAAGAGGCCAGCCAAGTTGAGCAAGCGTGGTCTGAAATTGGTGGGCGTGAGCTGGTATTGGAAGGGTTTGTTGATTTTCAACGAGAGCTCTCAATGATTGCGGTACGCAACGCTAATAATGAACATGTTTATTACCCGTTAGTACAAAATGTACACCACGATGGGATTTTACGTTACACCATCGCGCCTGCTAGAAATATTACGGACGACATTCAAAAAGAGGCTGAATCTTACATGCAACGCTTGTTGGATGAATTGGATCATGTGGGGGTATTAACACTGGAACTGTTTGATACCTTGGATGGACTGATTGCAAATGAGATGGCACCCCGTGTGCATAACTCTGGGCACTGGACACAAGATGGCGCAGAGACCGATCAGTTTGAAAATCATGTTCGAGCCATCACAGGGATGCCTTTGGGGAGCACCACGGCTTGCCAGCCCATTGCCGCGATGATTAATATTATTGGTCAGGTTGGTGAAATCGAAAAGGTGCTTGAAATGCCCAATGTTTTTTTACACCTATACGACAAAGAAGAGCGACCCAATCGCAAGTTAGGGCACATTAATATTGTGGCTGAAACAGAAGAGGAATTGTTTGACGTGTTTAAAAAGCTGGCGGCCTTTTTGCCTAAGTCGTGAAGGACTCGGGTATTAATCTCAACGTTGTAAAAAAGTGCTCCACTCTTTAAAAAGCTCAGGCGTTGTGGCGGCAATGGCGGAACGTTTTTCAATTTTAGCAAGCAGTACGGTTTTCTGGTCTAGGGTTTGGCTTTGCCCGCCCGCTTCTTCTAATATTAGCCAGCCAGCGGCGTAGTCCCAAATATTTTGTGAACCATGTAGATACACCTGGCCACGTCCTGACGCAATCCAGCACCAGTCAAGGGCAACGGAGCCAAAGCTGCGTTGCGAGGCGTAAGGGGGTTGGGTGGCTAAAAGAATGGCAAGTTTGGGTTGTAGGCGTTTAAAATCGACAATGCTACTGCATTGGCTTAATGCGGTTTTAGCTGTTTTGGCAATGAGAGGTTGGTGGTTGAGTTCTGCGCCCATGCCTTGTCGGGCGGCAAAAAGTTCATCACGAGAGGGGTCATAAACGAGACCTGCAACGATTTCTCCTTGTACCATTAGCGCCAGTGATACGGTATATACAGGAATGCCTATGGCAAAATTACTGGTGCCGTCTACGGGGTCTAAAATCCAGCACCCTTGTTTGCTGTTCATGGCGTTTTCTTGTGTTTCTGTGGAAGATTCTTCTCCTAAAAATGCAAATTCAGGCCAGTTTTTTTCTAAAAAGGCTTGGGTTTTTAATTGCATTTGGGTGTCGGCCTCGGTTAAAAGTGAGCCGTCTTGTTTGGTTTCAACGCTCACTTTTTCAAAACGAGCAAGCACTTCTGTTTTGGCGAGTTTCATGATTCCACTTTTTAGGTGTTGCCAACGGGCTTCCTGAATAAAAGGGTTATTGTTCATTTTTTCGCTTTCTTGATTCATTTACTTTGGTCAATTTAACGGATTGAATAGCATTGTCAGAGGTTTTGATGACTTCCAAAATATAGGCGCCTACTTTAATGCAGGTACCTGTTGTTGGAAGAGTCTCCAGCTCTTCTTGAATAAGCCCATTAAGGGTCTTAGGGCCATCGGTTGGCAAGTTTAGGTTGTACTCTTTATTGAGATCACGAATAAACTCCAGTGCATCAATGGTCATAGAGCCGTCATCGTTCAGTGCAACACTGTCTGTTTCGGGCTTGGCTTTGGAATCAGTGGAAAGCTTTCCAACAATCTCTTCCAGTAAATCTTCCATGGAGAGTAAGCCTTGTAGGTCTCCATATTCATCCACAATACAAGCCATTCGACGTTTGTTCTCATTAAATTTCCCCAGTTGAACGCTTAACGAGGTGGTTTCAGGTACAAAGTAAGCGGGTCGAGTCATTTTGATGATGCTTTTAAGGGAGATGTCTTTGCGCATGAGTAGGGGGAGCGCACGACGTAAATTTAACACGCCAACAAGATCTTCATCAAGTGAACCACGGTATAGGGGCACACGGGTATAAGGTGAGTTTTTAATGGCTTTTAGTATGTCTTCAATTGGTTGTGTGACATCCACTGCATAGATGTCTTGTTTAGGAATCATGACATCTTCTACGGTAACGGTTTCGAGCTTTAGCACACTGGAAAGCATGTCTCTATAGTGTTTTGGCAGTTGATGCGTTGCTTCGTCAATCAGGGTTTGCAGCTCTTCATGGGACAGTGAGTGTTGATCGCCGTTGTGTTGGGTGTTAACACCAAATAGGCGCAAGAGGCCATTGGCAAAAAAGTTAACCAGCCAGACGATGGGGGAAAATATTTTAAGCAGTGGCGTTAAAACAAATGCGGCGGGGTAGGCTATTTTTTCAGGGTAGAGTGCGGCAAGGGTTTTAGGAGCCACCTCTGCAAACACCAAAATAACCAGTGTGAGCAGTCCTGCGGCAAGGGCAATACCTGCTTCACCTATCAGTTTCATGGCGATGATGGTGGCGATGGAAGAGGCAAAAATATTGACAAAATTGTTGCCAAGTAAAATTACACCAAGCAAGCGATCGGGTTTTTCCAGCAGTTTTTGTGCTTTTATTGCGCCTTTGTGTCCAGATTTAGCTTGATGTTTTAATCGATAGCGATTAAGTGCCATCATGCTGGTTTCTGAGCTAGAGAATAGGGCGGAAAGAATAATAAGGAGGGCTAAAATGCCAAATAAGATAGAGATATCGAGCGAGTTCAAGGCAGTCTGTTTCGGTTATGAATGAACTGCGAATTATAACGGTTTATGGTTTACGAAAATAGTCTAAGGTGATTATCTTAATGATTTATCTTTTACAGAGACCTTTGCTCGAGAGGGGAATGAGAGAGAAAAGTGATAAAATATGCCTGATTGAGGTGGAAACCGCAGGGAATAGTCAATCAACTATTCGCAAAATTTTCAACGAAAATCAGGCATGTTTTAGCCGTTTTTATCCGTGCATCCTTTCGTGCAAAGGTCTCTACAGTGGCTTGGCAAGCCTTTAAAAAGGCTAATACAGTGTTAATAAATGGAGTATGTACCGGGTTTTAGTACCCAAGTGAAGACAGAATAATACTGGTTCCAATAAAGCTCAGTACCAGTAATACATAAGCCCAGATGGTGTATCGAGCCGCTTTTTTGCCACGCCAGCCGTACTTAAAGTGACCAAATAAAAAGGCACCGTAAACCAGCCAAGAGAGAATGGCGAGAAAGGTTTTATGAATTAAATGCTGTGCAAAGATATCTTCTATAAAAAAGACACCACTTAATAGGGCAAAGCTTAAAAAGACAAAGCCGATCATAACCAGTTGTATGAGGGTGGTTTCCATCACTTGCAAGGGGGGGAGTGCTTTCATAAGGCGAGAGAGTTTCTTTTTACGAAACAGGCATTCTTGTCTGCCATATAAAATCGCCTGCGCGGTCGCAATACCCATAATACTGTATGCGGCAATGGATATGAGTACATGAATGCCGAGGGTAAAGGGGAGGGGGGTGAAATTAGTCATAAACAGTGGGAGCAGTACCGTGAGCGCGGCCAAGGGGTAGACAAATATCCCCAGTATTTCTGTGTTCTTATTAATACAAGTGACCAGTAAAATGGCACTGCCAAGAAGTGCTACCAAGGACAAACCATTTCCCATGTTAAAGTGAATGGCTTGATCGCCCCACAGGGAAGTGCTTAGTGCAAAGGCATGCACCAGTGTTGCCACTAAGGCCAATTTAATGACGTTAGGGCGAATATTGCTGTCGGTACTGCCTTGTATTTTTTGCCAAATAAGACGGCTGGCCAGTAAATATAAGAGACTGGCTAATAAAGCACTCAATACACTGATGAACATAAAAACCAAATCCTTAAAGTTGCGGAGACCTTTGCACGAAAGGATGCACGGATAAAAAAGGCTAAAATATACCTGATTTTTGTTGAAAATCTTGCGAATAGCTAGCTATTCCCTGCGCTTTCCGCCTCAATCAGTCAAATTTTATCACTTTTTTCTCTCGCACCCCTCTCGAGCAAAGGTCTCTTACGGTATGACCTATTTCCGCTATAATAGCGTAATTATTTTTTGAATTGAAGGTTACTGTCGTCGAAAAGCGTAAATACGTTGACGAAAGTGACTTTTTTTAGGAGAGTCGTAATGTTTGACAATTTATCGGATCGTTTAGCAAAGACCTTTAAAAGCCTAAAAGGGCAAGGTCGTTTAACCGAATCTAATATTAAAGATGCCTTAAGAGATGTTCGCCGAGCATTGTTAGAAGCGGATGTTGCTCTGTCTGTGGTGAAAAGTTTTATTGACAAAGTACAAGCGCGTGCGGTGGGGCAAGAGGTCTCAACCAGCTTAAATCCTGGTCAAGCGTTTATTAAAATTGTGCGCGAACAGTTAGCAGAGGTAATGGGCGCGGAGGCGGAAGGACTTAACTTTAATGTAGAGCCGCCCGCGGTCATTATGGTGGCCGGTCTGCAAGGGGCGGGTAAAACCACCTCGGTTGCAAAATTGGCCAAGTTGCTCAAAGAGCGCGATAAGAAAAAAGTGATGGTCGTATCTGCCGATGTTTATCGACCTGCGGCGATTAAACAGCTGGAGACCTTAGCAACACAAGTGGATGTGTTGTTTTACTCCTCATCTGCGGATCAAGACCCTGTTGAGATTGCTCGTAATGCACATGCCGAAGCCAAAAAACAGTTTGTGGATGTGTTGATTTTAGATACCGCGGGGCGTTTGCACGTTGATTCTGAAATGATGCAAGAAATTAAACATTTGCATGAAAGCATTAATCCGTGCGAAACCCTATTTGTGGTTGATTCGATGACGGGGCAAGATGCCGCCAATACCGCCAAAGCGTTTAATGATGCGTTGCCTTTAACGGGAATCATTTTAACCAAAACCGACGGGGATGCGCGTGGCGGTGCGGCATTGTCGATTCGTGAAATCACAGGCAAACCCATTAAGTTTATTGGTGCGGGCGAAAAAGTAGACGCGCTTGAAGCATTCCATCCAGATCGCATGGCAGGCCGAATTTTAGGCATGGGCGATGTTCTGAGTTTAATTGAAGCCGCTGAAACCAAAATTGACCAAAAAAAGGCTGCTAAATTTGCCGCTAAAATTAAAAAGTCTGGAAGTTTTGATTTAGAAGATTTTTTAGAGCAACTTCAGCAAATCCAAAACATGGGTGGCGTGGGAGGCTTGATGGGCAAATTGCCTGGCATGGGCAAAATAAAAGACCAAGTCAGTGGCGACGTGGCCGAAAAAGAATTTAAACGTTTAGAGGCAATTATTCAGTCGATGACTCGTAAAGAGCGTATGTTTCCTGCGGTAATCAAAGGCTCGCGTAAGCGTCGAATTGCCACAGGATCGGGAACCAGTGTGCAAGATGTAAATCGATTGTTAAAGCAGTTTACACAGATGCAAAAAATGATGAAAAAAGTATCAAAGGGGGGGATGAAAAATATGATGCGTGGCTTAGCGGGTAAGCTGCCCCCAGGAATGGGCGGTATGGGAGGCATGCCGCCTGGTATGAGATAGATTTCAGAGTTTTTAGAGCAAGTGGTCTCGTTGCGTTTGAAATTGAGCCTGTTTGCTTGTATAATCCCGCTTTTCGCCAAATGGTTGGTGAAAAGCATAAGAATTAGTTGAGGGGAGTTCCTCTCATCGCCTGATAAAGACAAGGAAAATAATATGGTAGTTATTCGTTTAGCGCGTGGTGGATCTAAAAAGCGTCCTTTTTATAAATTAGTAGTTGCAGATCAACGTTACAGTTCAACAGGTCGTTTTATTGAGCAAGTTGGCTTTTACAACCCTGTAGCGGCTGGCGCAGAAGAAAAAATCCGAGTTGATCAGGCGCGTGTTGATCACTGGGTTTCTCAGGGTGCACAAATGAGTCCAAGAGTTAAAAACGTTGTTAAGCAGTCTCAAGCACAAGCTTAATAATTTACCGTTAAAAGGATCACTTCATGTTGGACGATAAACTGATTGTTGGTCAAATTAACGGTATTTTTGGGGTAAACGGTTGGGTTAAAGTTTTTTCTCACACCGACCCCAGAAAAAATATTTTAGACTACTCGCCTTGGACGATTAAGTTTAAAGGGGAGTGGCAAGAAGTTAAGGTTGAGAGCAGTAAAGTTCAGTCGGGTGGTAAAACACTGGTAGCTAAACTTGAAAATGTGACCGACCGAGATTTGGCTCGTGAATACATGGGGTGCGACATCGCCATTGACCGTTCTCAGCTTAAACAGAGTGAAGACGGTTGGTTTTGGATTGACTTAATCGGTTGCCAAGTGACAACGCAAGAAGGCGTTGTACTGGGGGACGTGAAAGAGATGATTATCACTGGCGCACACGATGTATTGCGGATACAAAACAGTTCAGCAACAGAGGCATCCGAAGTTTTGATTCCGTTTGTGATGGATCAGTTTATTCTTTCCGTTGATATTGTTGCCAAACAAATTGTAGTGGATTGGGCGTTGGAAGACGACAGTGAGGTTTGATGTTATTACCTTGTTTCCAGAGATGTTTACCGCATTAACGGAATCGGGCGTCACCCGACGCGCATATCAAAATGAACTGTATACGTTAAAGACTTGGAACCCACGCGAGTTTACAAAAGACAAACACAAAACGGTGGATGATCGCCCTTATGGGGGTGGGCCAGGAATGGTCATGATCTATCAACCGTTGAAAGACAGTCTTACAGCCATTGAAGAAACGTTAAACGAAAAGCCCTATGTGATCTATTTATCACCTCAGGGTGCACCGTTAACGCAAAAAAAAGTGTCAGAATTAAGTCAGTACTGCAATATCACCTTATTGTGTGGCCGCTACGAAGGGGTTGATGAACGATTGATTGCTTCGTCGGTTGATGAAGAGATTAGTATGGGGGATTTTGTGGTCAGTGGTGGGGAGCTTCCTGCCATGATGTTGATGGATTCCGTGATTCGCTTGCTCCCAGAAGCATTGGGACACAGTCAATCGGCAGAACAAGACTCTTTTTCAGGTGGTTTGCTTGATTGTCCTCATTATACTCGACCTGAGGTTGTGGATGGCATGGCGGTTCCTTCCATTTTATTGGAGGGCAACCATGCGAAAATTGAGGCTTGGCGACAAGCTCAAAAAGAGACACGAACTCAACAGCGTCGACCAGATTTACTGGCTGGATCAAGCAGTAACAACTCGGATTTAACCTCTGGTTAATAGTTTTATAAGTGGCGTTAGTCATGTATAAAAGTAGATAACGAAATGTTGAATAAAATTATTGAGGATTTATCCTCAGGCTTTTAAAGAAGCCACTTTATATGGAGAAGCTTAAAATGAGCGATATTATTAAGCGTATTGAAGCAGAACAAATGACAAAAGAACTGCCTGTGTTTAACCCAGGTGACACCGTTGTCGTACAAGTTAAAGTAAAAGAAGGCAAAAACGAACGTCTTCAGGCGTATGAAGGCGTTGTAATCGCGAAGAAAAATCGTGGTGTTAATTCTAACTTTATCGTGCGTAAGATCTCACACGGTGTGGGCGTTGAGCGTACTTTTCAAACTTACAGCCCGTTGGTTGACAGTATTGAAGTGAAGCGCCGTGGTGCTGTTCGTCGTGCTAAGCTTTACTATCTACGCGAACTTTCTGGACGTGCAGCGCGTATCAGAGAAAAAATATAGTCAATATTTGATATATGTTTTATAAAAAAGGCCCTTAATTGAGCCTTTTTTTATGTGCGTCATTCCTCTATATCTTGGTATTAGAGCGTAATCAGTTTTTTTCATCCTAAATTCCTTGATATACTTTTCCTATGTCAGAATCCCTTAGTACGCACCCTCATATACAAACGTTTTTAAATTTTTTAGTGGTGTCTGAAGGCTTAAGTCAAAATACCGTTGCTGCTTATCAAACTGATTTGCAACGCTTTCAAAAGTGGTTAGTGGAAGAGGGGATTAAGCCGTTTGCTGTGGTGACCCGAGCGGACATTGAAATATTTATGCTGTCTTTACAGCAGAGTGGGCGCAAAGAACGCAGTAATGCACGTTTACTCTCAGCGTTAAAGCGTTTTTATCAGTGGGGGGGGGTAAATAATTTGTTTGATTCAGACCCTACCGTTCTGTTTAAATCCTCTAAAGTCCCTAAGTCTATTCCAACAGTGATCTCTGAACAACAGGTGGAAGATTTACTGGATGCACCCGATGTGATGAGTACTCTAGGGCTTCGAGATCGAGCAATTTTAGAGCTGATGTATGCGAGTGGTTTGCGGGTTTCTGAGGTGGTGGAACTGCCTTTTGAGCAAATTAACTTATCAGCAGGATTGGTTCAAGTCATGGGTAAGGGAAGCAAAGAGCGTATTGTGCCGATTGGAGAGATTGCCATTGAGTGGATTGAGCGTTACTTACAGGAAGCTAGGTCAATATTAACTAAAAATCGTTGGGTGGCCACGCTTTTTATTTCTCGAATTGGTCGTCCAATGACGCGTCAAACCTTATGGCATCGTGTTAAAAACCTAGCATTTGACGCAGGCATCAAAGGTAAACTCTCTCCTCACACATTACGTCATGCATTTGCAACGCATTTGATTAACCATGGCGCAGACTTGAGAACCGTGCAGTTATTGCTGGGGCACAGTGATTTATCAACCACACAAATTTACACACACGTTGCAAAAGAACGTTTGCATCTGTTACATCAACAGCATCACCCTAGAGGGTGACGGTTTGGAATCGAGGTAAAAGCTTAACATGCATAATGAAGAGAAGGTATTGGTCAATGTAACCCCTAATGAAACAAGGGTTGCGTGGGTTGAAAATGGTGTTTTGCAAGAGCTTTGGATTGAACGAGCCAATCGAAGAGGATTGGTTGGCAATATCTACATGGGCAAAGTGGAGCGTGTGTTGCCTGGTATGCAAGCGGCTTTTGTGGGTATTGGTCTTGAAAAAGCAGCGTTTTTACATGTGTCTGATGTGTGTCAGCGAAAAAAAGGCGAAGAGGACACCGAAGAGTGTGATGACATTGCACGTCTGCTCTACCCCGGGCAAAAAATATTAGTGCAGGTGATGAAAGACCCTTTGGGAACGAAGGGCGCACGTATTACCATGGAGTTGAGTCTTCCTTCACGCATGTTGGTGCACATGCCGATTGAGAAGAGTTTAGGGGTCTCTCAGCGCATCGAAAACTCAGAAGAGCGTGAGCGGTTGCGTGATTTAGTCAAAAGTATTCCTGAATTTCAAAATTCAGAGGGGGGCTTTATTGTTCGAACCGTTGCGGAAGGCATGGAGTTTCATGAGATTCGTGCCGATATGATCTATTTACAACGTTTATGGAAAGGGATTCAAGAGAGCGTGAAAACGGCTCGAAAACCTACGCTGATTTATGAAGATTTACCGCTGTATTTGCGTATTTTACGAGACATTCCCAGTGCTCGTATTGAAAAAATCAGGGTAGATTCAGGCGAAACGTTAAAAAAAATGGAACATTTTATTGAGATGTATGTCATGGAGTTAACCAATCGCTTGGGCATTTACCAAGGGGAGCGGCCGATTTTTGATTTGTACAATATTGAAGAAGAGATTCAAACCGCATTGCATAAACGGGTCAACTTAAAGTCAGGCGGTTATTTAATTATTGACCAAACCGAAGCCTTAACCACAATGGATGTGAATACTGGGGGGTTTGTTGGCCATAAAAACTTAGAAGAGACCATCTTTAAAACCAACCTTGAGGCAACGCAAGCGATTGCACGTCAGTTACGACTGAGAAATTTAGGGGGGATTATTATTCTTGATTTTATTGACATGGAACTCAAAGAGCATAAAAAACATGTGTTAACTGCGTTAGAAAAAGAGTTGGCAAAAGACCGAGTTAAAACCTCAATCAGCAGTATCTCTAACTTGGGATTGGTGGAGATGACGCGCAAACGAACACGCGACAGTTTAGAGCGAACGTTGTGTGAATCGTGTGTGGTGTGCAGTGGTCGTGGAATGGTTAAAACCGCCGAAACCGTTGCGTTTGAAATTTTTAGAGACATTACCCGTATGGCACGCTCTTTGGACGGTGAAAAATATCGAGTGATTGCTTCGGAGTCCGTCGTGGCGCGAATTTTAGACGAGGAGTCGAAC
>Ga0256834_1002556_pt1 | contig 11388 bp, 12 predicted proteins | sample 4281140metaG_FD_190536 | JGI IMG/M metagenome (GOLD analysis project Ga0256834, IMG submission 190536) | Hydrothermal vent microbial communities from East Pacific Rise, Pacific Ocean - 4281-140 | ecosystem: Environmental > Aquatic > Marine > Hydrothermal vents | place: Pacific Ocean: East... | reverse complement strand
CTCTCGAGGAACTTGTCGAGATACACTTTCGCAGGTTCTCTGGCCATAGAAGGCATGACTCCAATTCCAAAGTTCGCTGAACCATTCCCTTTAGGAAAGAGCCAGATATAACCTCCTGGACTCCTTTCATGTCCAAGCCAGAAGTGGCAGTAGTCCATGTCGTACCTATCCTCTAACCCAGTTATCAGGTACTGGACACAGCTCTCTATCTCGTTAAGTTTTAGGGTCGTGTCTATGCCCATCCACTTGCCAACCCTACTCTCCACACCATCAGCCCCTATGATCATCTTTGCACTCACGTCGAAGAACTCCCCAGCCCTCCTGAGCTTGACAGTCAAGCCGTCAGTTTTTCTCTCGACGCCAACGGCAGCAGTTTTTACGAGAACATCGGCCCCAGCCTTTGCAGCTTCCCTTGCAAGCCATCTGTCGAATATTTTTCTCTCGAGGATATACCCGACCTCGTTTCCAGCCTGCTCTGCGGAGAGAGTTATTACAGTGTTGTCTGGGGAGTATATCTTTGCCCCAGCAACTTCAGCAGCTATCCACTTTTCCTTTACCTCGACAAGAGATGAGAGCTCCACCTTGCTGACCCCCTCAGCACACCTCACAGGAGCTCCGATCTCCTGCCTTTTTTCGACCATCAGAACTTTCAGTCCCTCCTCAGCAGCAGTCTTGGCAGCCATACTTCCCCCTGGCCCTGCTCCAATGACGACGACATCGTAGTCCACCGTCATCACCCCTCGACGACCCTGAGGGCATTCATCGGGCACACTTTCACACAGAGCATACAGCAGTTGCACTTGGTCTCATCTATAACGAGAAAAGTTTCAACCAGCTCATTAGCGTTGTTCTTGCAAACGGAGACGCAGGCTCCGCAGTAAGCACATTTAAACCTGTCAACTACGACTTTCTTACCGTTGGAAGGCATGTAAAAGAGTACTTCTGCGAACTTTAATTGTTTTTCTCTTGAGTTTCTGCCACTTTCAGACTCCGGAAACTCGAAAACCTATGAGTTGCCAGATTTTAAAAATTAAAAATCAGGACTTGAGGTAAATCGACCTATCAACATACTTCGTGTGCAGAAGTTTGTGAGACTTTTCGCTTATCGGATGCTCGAAGAAATCTTCGTACATCTGCAATATCTCTGGATTCTCGTGCGACTTCCTTATCGGCAGGTTCCTATCGTGCTCGTTCAGGGCTTCCACCCTCGCTTTTATTCTCTCCACGTTCGTCGGCTCCGGCTGCCCACCGCCACCTATGCATCCTCCTGGGCAAGCCATGAACTCTATGAAGTGGTAGTCCGCCATTTCCCCACCGTTCAATATCGATTCACAGACTTTCCTCGCGTTTCCAAGCCCGTGAGCTACTGCCACCTTGATTTCCTTGCCGTTCAGCTTTATAACGGCAGATTTTATTCCCTCAAGTGTTTCCAGTTCCTCCCACTCGAGCTTTTCCAGTTTCTTTCCAGTTATCAGCTCATAAGCCGTTCTTAGAGCAGCTTCCATAACTCCACCAGTTCTACCGAAAATTGCAGCAGCTCCTGTGTACTTTCCGAGCAGCGGATCCGGTTCTTCATCCGGCATCTCGGCTATGTTTATTCCAGCCATCTTGAGAAGCTTGGCGAATTCCCTCGTCGTTATAACCACGTCAACATCGGGAAACGGAGGAGTGTCCTCAGGTATATAGCCGTTATCTTTCAACCACTTCCAGGCAGAACACATTTCCTCTCTTGCCCTTTCAAATTTTTTCGCCGTACATGGCATTATCGAAACGACGAACACCTTTCTCGGATCTACTCCGAGCTTGAGAGCAGCGTAGGTTTTTGCAGTCGGACCGAACATCTGTTGGGGGGATTTAGCCGAAGATATATGCGGTATCAGCGGGGGATAGAAGGTCTCACAGAACTTTACCCACCCAGGGCTGCAGGATGTGAACTGAGGGAGGGCGTCAGAAACTTCTTCGAGCATTTCTTCCTTTATTTCGATACCCTTTACATCCTCCTTACTTATAATTCCAGCCTTTATGAACCGGCATATTAGCTCAGTACCTTCCTCCATTATCGTCTCGTCCGCGGCAAAGTTCGTGTCCCACACCCTGTCGAAGCCAAGCCGTCTAAGGGCTGCGTATATCTTTCCGACGACGATTTCCCCCGGCCTCAATCCAAACTCCTCACCTATACTGACCCTTATAGAGGGAGCGAATTGAACAACCTTAAACTTTTCTTCATCCTGTAGGGCCCTCCAGACTTCCATGGTATGGTCTACTTCCCTTATCGCGCTGTAAGGCCTCGAATAAGGACATAGACTACAGCCGTTGTATTCCTTAAAGAGCCTGATCTTCTCGTTTTCTATTCCCATGGGGCAGGCGTGTATGCACTGCCCACACCTCGTACACCTCGCCTCGTCAACCAGAACAACACCCTTCTCCTCGTCCATCGCTATCGCTTCAACCGTCTGCACGGCCTTGCAAGTTTCAACACAGTTCCCGCACCTTATGCAGAGTTCGGGATCGTACATAATGGCCTCAGAACTCCAGCCTTCGAACTTCCACTTCTCTCTGTCCTCGAGAGAAATTATTCCGGCATTTGCAGCCTCAATTGCTGTGAACTCCTGCAGGAGTCTTATCAGGTGACACTCCTCTCTCTCTTCAAGCCTCTTCAATCTCTCTTCCAGTTTCTTTCTTATTTTCTCGGACTTTCTGTTGATCACAACTCCTTCTCTGACTTTCATCTGCTTCAGTTTCTTCGGTGTCGCTATATTTCCATCAACCTCCACCACGTTTACGAGTGGGCAGTCTTCGTTGTGAATAAACTCAAGCTGCGGTACTTCGAATGGTCTCCAGAAGCCCCCTTCCCTCATCACAACGTCATACAGCGTTTCTCCCTCGCTCGCTTCCACTTCTCTTCCATCCACAGTTACACGCACCATCCTATCACCAGCACAATTTTTACTACGTTTAGTTCAATAAGTATTTAGAATTGACAATTTTCGATATTTTAGTCTTATGCCATATTAAACTTCTTCAGAAAAATAACACCAAAGCCCAAGGTAAGCTTAATATACTGCAATCCAACAAGTGCGTTACCCAGTCACGTGAATGCCCACGGACAGAGGAACAGTCATAGTTATATAACGGTTGAAGGAGGGCACGACAATGGAGGAAACAGGAATTCAGGAATGCTACAAGGCTGCATCTGGAATTGCTCAGCTCAGACTTGTGCCAAAGAAGGTGTTCTTTACATGCGGTAGCGGATGCCATGAAGATGAACTCGTGAGCTTCGAGCTGGCTCTGAGAGATGCAGGGATAGAAAGGTTCAACCTCGTTCCCGTTAGCAGCATATACCCACCTGGATGCGAGGTTATTTGCAGAGAAGATGGACTGAAGGAGTTGTTTCCAGGTCAGATTGTCTTCTGCGTGATGGCAAGGCACTCAAGCAACAGGGCTGGAAAGAGGATATTCGCGAGTGTTGGAGCTGCAATTCCATCAGACAGTACTGTTCACGGATATCTGACGGAGTACCACGGAGTTTACAACGAGAGCGAAAAAGATCCGGGAAAGCACGCAGAGGAAATGGCCGCTTACATGCTCAGAACAGCCTTTGGAATAGAGCCAGCGATTACCAGGAGCGTTACTTCAGTAGCGGGGGTGGAGGAAGGCAAGTACACGACAGTCGTCGCCGCTGCCGTTTTTGTGCTTTAACGGGGCATAATTAAGCTGTTCCGGCTTCAATTGTTGCTTTAATTTATTCCAGCTTTAAATATTTCAAAACTTCAAGACCGAAACCCTTTTGAAGTGAACTGAGAGAGTCTCGCCGGCATGTGCAGCTCAAAAGCGAAAAAAGGGCTTTCAGAGCTCAAAAAGTGGAGGCACATTACGAAGCTCGACCCAGACAGGCCCAACCCGGAAGGACTAGTTAGAGCTGTTGCTGAGAGTGGAACTGATGCCGTAATGATATCTGGAACTCAGAACGTCACGCTCGAAAAAGCGAGAGAACTCTTCAAGCTTGTGAAAGATTATGGACTGCCAACGATACTCGAGCCTTCCTCTCCAGAGGCGGTGTTCTACGAGGCTGATTACCTCTTCGTCCCCTCGGTTCTCAACGCAAAAGATGGCGAATGGATAACTGGCAAACACGCGAAGTGGATCGAACTGAACCTCGACAGCGACGAGTTCTTCTCCAGGCTAGAAGAAGTCGTTTTCGAAGGGTACATAGTCCTGAATCCTGAGTCGGCAGTTGCGAGGGTTACGAAATCAGTTTGCAACCTCTCGCCAAGAGAAGCTGCGGCATACGCTCTTGCGGGAGAAAAGATATTCGGAATGGATGCCATATACATCGAATACAGCGGAACTTTTGGGAATCCAGAAGTCGTGAAAGAGGTCAGAGAAAGAATAAGCTCACCTCTGATTTACGGAGGAGGTATAAACAGTAGGGAAAAGGCAGAAACCATGTTGAAGTACGCGGACATCATAGTGGTAGGGAACGTGATATACGAGGAAGGAGTTGAGAAGTTTCTCGAAACGGTCCCCAAAAAATGATCGCGAAAAAGCTGAAAGCCGTGTGGGAGCTCTTAAGACTCGAGCACGGTTTGATGTATGCCGCTGGAGTTCTCGCTGGAATAGTTGTTAGTTCCGGACTAAACTTCTCCTGGGAGAAGGGGACGCTCGGAATGTTATCTGCCATTTTTCTTCAGGCCTCCGGCTTCGCTCTGAACGACTACGTTGATTACGAAGTTGACACGGCAAACGAGAGGTTCGACAGACCGCTCGTTAGGGGGGAGCTTTCTAGGAGATTAGCTTTAATCCTCTCGATCCTACTCGCCCCCTTCGGACTGCTTTCGGCTTACCTGATAAACTTCAAGGCGTTTCTGTTTGCTCTCTTCGTTTCTCTCCTCGGCTACGCTTACGACCTCAAGCTGAAGGAAACTGGAATTGCGGGGAACATTTACATAGCGTTCTCAATGGCTGTGCCCTTCCTCTTCGGAAGCGTGGTTGCCAGAGATGAGCTCTGTGGAGCAGTGGTCGTTCTGTCGAGCATAGCGTTTCTGTCGGGGGTTGGCAGGGAAATAATGAAAGGAATAGAAGATGTCAGGGGAGACGCAATAAGAAAAGTGAAGACCGTTGCGAGAGTTTTCGGGATAAGGAGAGCTGCGAAGGTCGCTGCCACACTTTATGTGATCTCCGTCGCCATGAGTGTTCTACCACCTCTCCTGTTTAGGCGGTTTGCCAACCCCGGTTACGCCCCCGTTTTGCTGACAGACATCATACTGCTACAATGCTCAGTTGAACTTCTGAAAATAGAAAAAGATGAGGAGAAAGCTGCAAAGGTCGTAAGAAAGCTCAGAAAGAGAACTCTAATAGCTCTGACCTTTGGTCTACTCGGCTTCGTGCTCGCTGCCCTGTTTTAATTAAGCAGATTTCAGGATCTGAAGAATTACCCTTCTCCTCCTCGGCCTCGTGTCGAAATTAACAACGACTATCTGCTGCCAAGTGCCAAGAATTAACTCTCCGTTCCTGAAAGGCACGACTATGCTCGGCCCGACTATAGAGGCTTTGACGTGGCTTGAGCCGTTGTCGTCCCCCCATGTCTTGTGGTGTTCGTAGTTCTCTCCGTATGGGGCAACCCTGTCCATTATCCTCGGAAAATCCTTCTTGAGGCCAGGCTCATACTCTATAGTCGTTACAGCTCCTGTAGAACCGACGTTGAAGACAAGAACAGCTCCTTCCTCAACTCCGCTCTCCTTCACAAACTTTTTGACCTCAGACGTTATGTCTGCCATTCCGTTAACTTCGAGCTCGACGCTTATTTCCCTAATCATAACAGCCACATGTCTGACTAATAAGATAAAGCTTTGTAACTGAGCACATCTACATCTCGGTAAAACTCAAACCCAAAACCCAAACACAGAATCTCGAAATACCAAATCTAAAAATTCGAAAATTTCAAAGGCCTTTCAGGACCTCCTCTACGGCTTTCTCTGGAGTATCAACGACAATTACACCTTCGATTATCACCGGAGGTCTTACAGCCACGACCTTCTTTCCTTCTTTAAGAGCTATCGCCATCTCAGATATCGTTCCGTAACTCCCTCCTACGGCTATTACTGCATCTCCCGACTGTGCGATTATAACGTTTCTCGCATGACCCATGTTCGTCTTTAGCCTGATAGTCAGGTATTCGTTCCCTTCAGACTTGTCGGGAAGAACTCCAACGACTATGCCCCCTTTTCTGCTCGCACCCCTTGAAACTGCCTCCATGACCCCACCTCTCCCACCGTTGATTATCACACACCCCCTCTCAGCTAGAAGTTCTCCGATCCTCTCGGCTATCCTTTCGAGTTCGGAGTCGCAGCTTCCGGCACCTATAACGCTCACTTGCACCTCACCCACCTCCTGAGGAACATCTCCGCCTCTCTCAGATCCTTGATGTCGTCGAAGTATAACGTCTTTACGGCAAAAGGACTGTTCTTCCTGAGCTTCAACCTTATCAGCCTGTTCTCCTCGTCCACTTCAAAGTTCTCTACGTCCTCGATTTTCGTTTTGAGGGGTCTGTAAACTATCTCGCTCTCGTCCATGCTGTAGTATCTCTCCCTCCCAAGAGCTATTACCGTGTACAAAAAGATGAGCATAATGCTTATGGCGAGGAGTATGGCGACTTTCCCCGGTCTAGTTCCCGTTTCAAGCCTGTAAATAGCACCTGCAACGAAGGTCAAGATTATTGTGAGGGAGTAAAGGAAGTACCTTCTCTTTGCCACCTTGTTGTTGATAGCCCTAAACTTCCATAGCATGCTGAGGATTTTGCGATGGTAGTATAATAAGGTTGACATACCCGGGAAGAGCCAAACTATTACTAAAGATACTAAAGACTGAGATGAAGCGTTGACTGACATTAAATTTATTGAAAAACAAGACACCAGACCATCAGGTCTCGAATACTTCCAGCGACTGTTCCTTCATCACTCTCTCCATTCCAGCAAGTGTACTCAGCCTGTAGTCCTCAAGCAGAACCTTTTTTATCGGCTCCACGGGGACGTCGAGTCTTATCTCCCTCGTTCTACCATACCTGCCCTTGGATATTATTATCGAGTTTATTATTCCGAGCATGTCTAACTCTGAAATCAGATCGCTCACTCTCCTTTGAGTTAGGCAGTCTATACCGACTTTCTTGCACAGGTTCTTGTAAACTGCGTAAACCTCTCCCGTCGTGAACTTCCTCAACCCAGACTCCGTAAGCACTATCATGCCGTAGAGCAGAACCTTGCTCTGAGTCGGCAGTGTTCTCACAGCCTCAACCACATGATCAGTCTCTATCTTTCTTACTGCCATCTTTACGTGCTCCCTCGTTATCTTCTCAGCTCCCTCTTTCTCAGCGATCTCTCCGCTAACTCTAAGCAGATCTAAAGCCTTTCTGGCATCTCCGTGCTCCTGAGCTGCGAGGGCTGCACAGTATGGAATCACATCGTCCTCCAGAACTCCCTCGTAAAAGGCGAGCTCAGCCCTCTGCATCAGTATGTCTTGCAGTTGCTCTGCGTTGTAAGGAGGGAATATGAGCTCCTCCTCGCTCAGAGAGCTGAGAACTCTTGGATCGAGGAAGTTCTTGAACTTCAGGTCGTTCGAAATCCCTATTATGCTCACCCTCGCCCTCTCCAGCTCTCCGTTTATCCTAGAGAGGTTGTAGAGAACCTCATCCCCTTTCCTCACGAGCTTGTCGATCTCGTCGAGGACTATCACTATCGTCTGATCTCTCGAGTCTATAGCACTTCTAACCTCGTCGTAGACCTGATCTGTGGGCCAACCAGTCATCGGCACGTTTCTACCGAGAACTTTAGCGAGAGTTGCGAGAACTCTGTACTGAGTATCTATCCTCTCGCAGTTCAGGTAGTGGACGTAGCAGTGGACTCCGAGCTTCTTACCCATCTCCTCGAGCTGCTTTCCAACATACCTGACGGTTGCAGTCTTTCCAGTCCCAGTTTTACCGTATATGAATATGTTCGAGGGCGTTTCGCCCTTTAGAGCCGGAACGAGTATCGAAGCAAGCTCCTCTATCTGTTCCGACCTGTGTGGCAGGTATTCGGGCGTGTAGGAGTGCCTCAGCACATCCCTGTTTCTAAAAATCTTCGGAGATGACATTAATGACTCGAAAATATTCGGCATAACACCACCACATCTCAGGCGTAGGAAGAACTTTAAGAGCTTTACCATTTGACAAAATATTTATTCAGCTGAATAATTACCGTTCAGGTAAGTTTTATTACATAAGCCAATTGCCATAGCTGATAACGCCCCTTCATTTCCGGTGGAGATGGAGAATAAAAATTGAAGACTGCTCCTAGAATACCTTTTAAGGAAAATACAGAGATAAACCGATTAAACTTGGAAAAGTAACATCCAAGATGTTTAACATTTGTGAGATGCTTCTCAAAAGTTATAAATAACTGCCCCGTCTTAAAGCGGGCATGCCTCACGATAGAATAGAGAAGCTCCTCGAACTCGTCAAGTTCAGCCCTTTTGTCGTAGCTGACGAGAAAAAGTCCGTAATAAGCGTTCCGGCAGAAAAAGTCTCGAGGGAGAGCATAGCTCTGATGATGAAGAACTGCGACGAGATAAGGCTTGCAATGCCGTGGAGGAAAATAGTTGAGCTTGGCCTAAACAGGTACATTGGAGGGGACGTGATTCCAATAGACTCAAGCAGAAACGGCACGTCAGCAAGTCAAAAAGCCGAGTTCATAAGGAAACTCGTCAGAGGAGAAGTTAGACCGGAAGAAATTGTGTTTCCAGGCAGAATATTCGTCGAGGAGGCAAAAGAGGGAGGAGTTCTCGAGAGGCCTGGAATAGGAGAGGCCTGCGTAGACGTTGCGAGGATGGCTGGATTCAGCAGATACGCTGTTTATTCTACTCTCACTACCTCAGAGGGAGAGGTTGCGGACGAAGGCTACGCTAAGAAGTTCGCAGAGGAGAAAGGGTTACCAGTATTTAGTATAAGAGATCTGATAGAGTACAGACTGAAAAAGGAGAAGCTCGTGAAGAGGATAGTTGAGGCAACTCTGCCAACAAAGTTCTACGGAACGTTCAAAGCCGTAGGGTACGAGACGCCTCTTGGGGAGATAGTTGCCCTCGTAAGGGGGGATGTGAGCGAGGGAGAGGTGCTAGTCAGAATCCACTCAGAGTGCCTCACCGGAGACGTCTTTCACTCCCTCAGGTGCGACTGCGGAGAGCAGCTCGAAAAAGCCCTGAAGATGATAGACAGGGAGAACAAGGGAGTAATGATATACATGAGGGGACACGAGGGGAGAGGAATAGGGCTGATAAACAAGCTGATGGCCTACAAGCTGCAGGAGGAAGGAAAGGATACGGTTGAGGCGAACATAGAACTTGGATTTCCTCCAGACCTGAGGAGTTATGGTATTGCAGCTCAGATTCTCATGGACCTAGGAGTTAAATCGGTAAGGCTGATGACGAACAACCCACTCAAGATAGAGGAACTGAGAAAGTACGGGTTCGAAGTCAAGAGAGAGGCAATAGAGGTCGAGCCTTCGAGCGAGAACCTAAAGTACCTGAAGGCGAAGAAGGAGAAGATGGGTCACCTGCTGTGTCTGAACGATTGATTGTTTTTTAAATTTTATTGATATACTATATTTACATTAAATTTAATAAATAGAATAAAAAACTAAAAAAAGAAAGTGATAGACATGGACGTAGTCGAAGCCTACTCCAAAGTCGGAAAGAACGGATGGAAAGTCCTGAGCTCCATTTTCAGGAGGATGTGGGACTTCGAGTTTGTCCCGTCCGAGCTAATAGCCAAGGACTCCGGTTTACCCCAGGAGAAAGTCGAAGCAATTCTCAGGGGGCTTGCGGGAGACAGAATAGTGACGGTAAAGCAGCTGAGCTACCTTGGAGTCGCATTCACTTTCTTCGGCCTCTCCCTGTATTCTCTCAGAAGGCTTGTGAGAAAGGGAGAAATCTCGATGATAGGCAGTAAGATGGGTGAGGGAAAGGAGAGCATGGTTTACAACGCCATGTCAGAGAAGTACGGGGAGGTAATAGTGAAGTTCCACAGAGTTGGCTATCCGAGCTTCAAGAAAGTGAAAGAGAAGAGAGACTATGGCACGCTGCACTTCACCGTCCTGACAGTCCGATCTGCAAGAAACGAGTTCAGAGCTCTCAGAAAGCTTGCTGGATTCGTTAGCGTGCCGAAACCCTACGCTTGGGAGGGAAACGCCGTTGTGATGGAGTTAATAGATGCCAAGGAACTATTCAAGATTAGGTTGAGCAATCCAAGGGATGTGCTTGACATAATTCTCGATGAGGTCAGAGCGATGTACTCGAAAGGCGTGATTCACGGAGACCTGAGCCAGTACAACATACTCGTCAGCGAGGAGGGGGTGTGGATAATAGACTTTCCTCAGGCGATAATACTTGAGGAAGAGAGTGAGGAGTACTCCTCCCTCAGCCTTTCGGAGCTGAGAACGCTCGCCGATGAGATGCTGAGAAGAGATTTGAAGAATATTCTTGACTATTTCAGAAGAAGTTACGGTATTGAGAAAAATTTTGAAGATGTATTAAAATTTGTAACGTCTTAGAAGCAAGAAATAGGAAAGTAAAGTTTTTTAGGAGAGTTCCTTTCTACCCTTCATGGGTCAGAAGTGTAGTCACTCAAGAATAATAGCTGCCCTCGACTGCGATAACGCCGTCGAAGTGGCCGAAAAGATCGGAAATTATGTCCGGGCTTTCAAGGTCAACTATCCCCTCGTTCTGAAAAAGGGATTGAAGGTAATCGGTGAGATATCAAAGTTTGGAGAGGTCATAGCAGACTTCAAGATTGCTGACGTCCCCCACATATCCTCCCAGATAGCCGAGTGTGCTTTCGAGTCCGGAGCAAGAGGGGTTATAGTCCACGCCTTCGTTGGCTCGGATACGCTGAGAGAGGTCGTTAGGGTTGCAGAGAGATTTGAAGGGGACGTTTACGCAGTCGTGGAGCTGAGCAGCGAAGGCGGAAGGGAATTCATGAGCGGAGTTGCGGAAAAACTTGCCAAAGTTGCGAAAGAGGCGGGATGTAGGGGGATAGTCGCTCCTGCGACGAGGGTGGAGAGGATAACCAGGCTAAGGAAGGTAGCAGGAGACATGATCATTATATCACCTGGAGTTGGTGCCCAAGGGGGGGATGCCTGCGAAGCCCTTAAGGCAGGAGCGGACTTCATCATAGTGGGAAGGAGCATATACACTGGAGACCCCGTTAAAAGCGTAGTCTCTCTGCTCGAAAGGATAAAGCAAGAAGGATTAGATGGACAGTAGACAAGGTGGGGCTTAGAGGGGACGCTAAGTTGTGAGTAAAAGGGGTGTGAACCTTGCTGGCCGGAAAATTTTTCGAAAAGTACTCAGGTGTTGAGTTCA
>Ga0256834_1002555_pt1 | contig 11392 bp, 8 predicted proteins | sample 4281140metaG_FD_190536 | JGI IMG/M metagenome (GOLD analysis project Ga0256834, IMG submission 190536) | Hydrothermal vent microbial communities from East Pacific Rise, Pacific Ocean - 4281-140 | ecosystem: Environmental > Aquatic > Marine > Hydrothermal vents | place: Pacific Ocean: East Pacific... | reverse complement strand
AAGATCCACAATTTTTTGCGCCACCGGCAAAAACAACTTGCCCGCTTCGGTCAGTTGCGAGGGGTGGATGCTGCGATCGATCAACGGCGCGCCGATCCAGATTTCAAGCGCCTTGATGCGGCGACTGAATGCTGGCTGCGATACGCTGCGCTTTTGGGCGGCAATCCGAAAGTTTCCTTCTGAATTCAGCATCAGGAAATCATGTAGCCATTTTATTTCCACACTGCATCCCCGCTTTATGCTTCAGATAACGACTATACCTAGGTGGGTTGAGTGTATCGGGTAGAATCGCAATTGACTACAGATCGAATGAGATCAGGTATGTTCTCCAGTGGCATCAAATACGCAGGATAATTATTGAGGTGGCCCAAAAGGTGGTCTGTAAATACATCTGTCAGTATTTTCCATTACTTTCAGTGTGTTATAAGATTGGCTGGCCCACACGGACTGTGATTAATGGATTACTAAATTGATATTATTGAATCTTTTCAATTCGATTTATGGAAGTACCCCCAATCATACCCCCAGAACCTAATCTGACCCCTCAATTATATCCGGTACATATATCTGTTTAAGCGGGATCAAGGTTCGATACCGCGCGGACATCTTGTTGTAATGCTCCATGACCAACTCCCCCAATTGCTCACCATCAATCAACCGCAGTTTTGCTCTGTTACGTTCCAGTACACGGGCGGGCTTACTGTAGGAACCCAGATTAACAAACAACGCGAATTCGCCCTCACCAAGTGTTCCAAGCAACTGACTAACCTCCGGCTCTCCTGTCTGGCCGGTAATCTGCTTGCATTGCACCTTGATAATCGGCGGCTCAAATCCCAATTCGTCCGTGTGGGCGATCACATCCACCCCGCCATCCGCTGATTTCTCGGTCACACGGGCGGAATAGCCCATACACTCAAGCAGATGCGCAATGAAATGTTCAAACTCGTAAGGGGTGATTGCGCGATGCAAACGCTTGATAACATAATCATGGGTCGTTTCTTCGGCCTGCTTTGATACGGTGCTGGTGACACTGTCATCGTCAGGGGTTTCCTCGGATATGTCAGCCTCGCCCGTTACCGCATCCGGATCAACCTTGGCAACAAACTCTTGCCCGTGCCGTTTTACAAGAAACATGGAAATGAACGCGCCAATTTCATAAAGAGCTGATTGCGAAAACTCGCTTCGGGGGAAATGGCCCAACCATTCAACCCTGCGACGGTGGGGGTAATTGTCCTCGTTCTCGCCCGCTTGGGCTGGCGTATAATAGGGCGCGCCGGTGAACCGCCCGATATTGACCATGCGATCATGCTTCGAAGGGTAAACCACATAATCCCCCTCCTGTATCTCGCAACTGAACCGGAACAGAACCCCTGCCCCGACCGGCACCGCGCCTGCCTTCATATCGGGATAGGCATCGCGCACCGCCTGCTTGAAGGCCTCGCGGTTACAATCCAGCCTGCCCAAATCCCCCACACGCGGCCAGCCCAGCCCGACAAAACCCTGATCAACCGGATCGGTGCCCAGCGTATCCTGCATATGAATGCCCCAGACTTTTGTCATGTTACAGCTCCATTTCGATGGTTTGCATTATCCGGTCGGTTTCGGACAGGATTTTGATGATCCGCTGGTAATGGCGGATGTCGTCAAATGACAGTTGCCGCCCTTTGCGGTCTTTCAGCCATTTCTGCGCGGGTTGATAGCCACCAATGTAGAAACCCCATGAAACCTCGGGGACAGCTTCAAAATACTGGTCAGCATTAATCCAGACCTTGCCATCCTTATAGGCTGGTTTGTCCACCACACCATCGCCGTCCCCTTTGAAAGGATAAGGCGTGTCGCCAATCGCGGCGGGTTCCATCAAGTGCAAACGGCGCAGTTGATTGCCCTTTTCACTGATATCCCAGAAGGCATCCGGCGTGGCGGGCCACGGGATGCGGGGAAAATCGATCTTCAGGAATTCGCGGTAAGTGTCGCGGTAAGCGGGGCAATGCAGCACGCCATAGATGTAGTCAAACACCTGCACCTCGTCCGGGGTGCCATGGGTGGGGTGTTTGGCCAGCTTTTTCAGTTTTTTGTAAAGCTTTGGGTCAAAGTTGACGCGGCGGGATTGGTCGAGGTCTTGTTCGTCAGGGTAGAGGTAGAGGGGAAAAATACTGTTGATGTCATATGCATCAAAAGACTTGTGTCCGGAAATCCCGCTCACAACTAGCCCCCCAGAAAATTTCTTTTTGTGTCTTGGCAGATTGAGACTAAAGTTTTCTGTCGCCAGCATATGTCGCATTATTCGCCGTTGCGGGCTCGCATACATCCCTCGCGAATTCCCTGTATAAAACGTGTGTCTTTTATCAAAAGGTCTGTAGTTCGTTTCCGTAAACACGCCAGTGATTTCGTTATCTAACAAGTCTGCTCTTGCTGTCGGTAGCTTCCAATCCCGTGCATCAGTTGCTTTTAGGCCAAAATATTGTCTAGCTTCAGCGTCGGGAAGCTCTCTAAGTTTTTCTAACTTCACCTGCATTTCAGCTTTACTAAATGAAATGTTTACAACGTCTTTTCCCGTAACGGCTCCAACAGATGTTTCGGGCATCAAATTCTTTAGATTTATACCCTCCTCATATTTCTGAGCACTTGTTCGGTCCCTTGGGATAAATAGATACTGTGGGGGGAGGCAGTCTAGCGTTTCAAAGCTATTAGAGAAAATATTAGACGAGAAAAGGGCATTGTTTTTCTCTGCCCTACTTCCCCATAGATCACTATGTTTTACGCTAGCCAGCGCCTCACTATCACCCCTGCATTTCACCCCAATAATAATTGCCACACCTTGCTGGATATCAAAGACATTTTTATCTGGACTGCCATCCGGACAAACTTCCTTTTTATTTGAGTTCCCGTGCAAATCAAGAATGTAAATTTTGTCGAAAGTCTGCATCAAATGCCAGCGCATGCCGCGAAAGGTCGGGTTGTCCAGATAGCCGTGGTTGGTGATAAAGCCCAATACGCCTTCGCCGTTCTTTTCAATCAGGGATTCCGACATGCGGATAAATTTTACGTAATCGTCATGCAGCCAATGTTTCCGCTCGCCAAAATGAACGCCGTCCACATATTTGTAGTCATCTATCAAGTTCACAATCCAGTCGCCCATATTCTGCGAAATTCCTGAATAGGGCGGGTTGCCAATGACGCACATGATCGGCATGTCGCGTTTGATGGTGTTGGCCTCTTTCACCTCGTTTGACAGCCACTGGGCAAAGGGCAGGGATTGGTTGGCGGCCTCGCCTTCCTCCAGCGAATTGGTCAGGTAAACCGACAGGCGTGGCGGGGTGGATGCGGGTTTATACCCCAGTTCCGTCAGGATCATGTCCAGCTTCATGTGGCACATGGCATAGGACGCCATCAGCAATTCAAACCCGTGCAGGCGCGGGATCAGGTCGCGCTCGATATAAGACGACCACATGCCTTCGGCCACGCCCTTGATTTTCGGGGCAACCTGTTTGATCACCTCGGCCAGAAAGGTGCCGGTGCCGGTGGCAGGGTCCAGCACCTGAACGCGGTGGACCTCTTTTTTGATGGTAACGGGTTTGCCTTTATTGTCGGTTTGGCCGGTGTCCCAGTCAATCGTTACCTTGGACGTATCGGCCAGACCATCAGGCAGGCCGAATTCGGTTTGCAGCACCTCGTCCACCGCGCGGACGATGAAATTGACCACCGGTTCTGGTGTATACCAGACCCCGCGCGCCTTGCGTTTCTTCGGGTTATATTCTTTCAGGAAGTCTTCGTAGAAATGGATAAACGGATCGGTGCGCTTGGTCAGGGACCCAAAGCTGGCCATTAGTTTGGCAAGGTCGCAGGCCTGAAACACGCGGGCCAGATCATCAATGATCCATTTCAAGCGGTCATCCAGATTTGGCCCCGCGATATAGCTGAACAGGTTACGCAGGAAGGGGTTGGATTTGGGCAGGAGTTCCAGCGCCTCTTGGCGGCTAAAGGTCTTTGGTGTCGGATCGTGCAGGCGAGCAGCGAACATACCATAGGCGATGGTTTCCGCGTAAATGTCAGCGAAATCTGCCGGTGTAATATCGTGGATCAGGTGTTCTTTGAACGCGTGATACTGGCCGGTCAGTTCGGTTTGCAGGTCTTCGTCTTCGGCCAAGGCCTTGCCCAGCACATCCTTAATCAGCACCGCCTTGCCCGCCATCATCTTGGCCAGTTTTGTAGCAGACGTGATGGTTTGCGGGCGTTGGGCAACAAAATCCTTTAGCAGATTCAGAAGGGTTTCAAACTGATCCGGTTTGGGCTGAATCCCCATAAGCAAATCGGCAATAGTAACTGATGCAATCAATTCACCATCACGGTAGAAATCCCAATCAAGGCAATTTGTATAGATCAGGTTTGGCAGGCCATCGCGATAACGCTTTTGCTGGTCTTTGTTTGCCCCCTTCATGTTGCGCAGATCAACATCAAGGTCCTTAGCCTCAAGATGGCCAATGGCAATGTCGTCCAGTTGCACGATAAAGTCCGGCGCGCCGCACTTCACGCGTTTCGGCTCATTAATTGCTGCAATATCATCGCCCAGCGCCCGCAATAGGGTTTCAAGGGCGGATCGGTAAGAATGCTCGGTCGCTTCGCCAGTTTTGTAGACTGAAGTGACGGTGTTCAGAAAATCATCAATAATCAATTTGAACGGACCTTTGGGTTGTATTTTCCGCGACACTATCGCGCTATGCTTACGCTCTCACGATGCCCTGCCCTTAACAGAAATACAAGCGCTACCCTGTGAAACCTGCCATCCCTTTTATCAAATCCGCCTGCATTTCCGTGGTGATCGGGCAATAAGCGGAAAGGGTGGTGATGATGCTGTCATGCCCCATATTCAATGACCACGCTTTGAACTGGCTACGGGTGGTGCAAAGTTGGTCGCCATAGATGGTCAATGTTTTGCGAAAGCTATGCGGAACAAAGGCCGGTAGCCCAGCTATTGTGAATGCGCCCTTGATCACCTCCCTGATTTTGCCCCCGTTGGCATAGGTGTCGCGCGACAGCCCCCCCACCATAAAGCCGCCATCGGGGCTGATTGCCATTTCAGGTTTCGGGAATACCGCATCCTCATGGCCAAACAGGCGGTCATTGCGAAGGTAATTCACCCAGTCTTGGAAACAGATTCGATATATTGGATCGACAGGATAAAACCATGTGGTGAAGGTTTTGGCACCTTTGGTTTTCACATCGCGGGCATCCTGATAAATGCACCCCTCGACCAGATCGACCCGTTTCAGGCGCAAGGATGCCATCGCCCCGTCCCGCATTCCGGTCAGCATCAACAGGGCAAACAGCGCCTTGTTGCGGCGTTCAATGTCTAACCTATCCGGCATCAGTTTGAACGCATGTAACGTCTGCGCCATTGTAGGGTGCGGCTTGTCGCGTTGCTGGTGTGCAATGCGGGCATCTTTGGCGTTTATATTGAAGTATTCGGCATCGGAATATTTGATCCGCGATTTGTAGCCCGGCTGACCCGCAAGCCAGTGGATAAACGCTTTGTTCACCCGCAACACGCCGTCAATTGTTGCTTTGGAAAGAGGTTTGCCGGTGCGGGTGTGTTTGGCCGCCTCCAGCTTCTTTTTGAAGGCCATTGCCTGATCAATATGGAACCGCTTGAAGGGTTTGAAGCCGGTGCTGGCCTCGAACTTCAATATCGCATCGGCGGCCTTGTCGACCGTCGCCTGATCCCGCCGCATGGCTTCTCGCAGGTATTGGAAATAATGCCGTTTGATCCGCTCGTTTTCTTCGCTGTATTTCCGCATCAGTTTGTCTGCCTTTCTAAGTGATAGTTTAAGCGGGGGTCGGGTGTATCCATTAGGCTTGCCGCCCATTGCTGTAAGCGACATCGAAAATCAGCTCAAAGCCGGGCAAATCTTTATTACTGATCCATCGTCTGCACGGCTTTTCACACCCTCCGCATAGCGCGGATAACACGCCGGTTTTGGTGTTTTTGGGGTGATAGTCCACCATCATCCCTAACGGCCTGTGCGCCCGCTTGCAGGACAAGCAATAGAACTGATCGGGGCCAAGTCTTGTTCGGGAACCTTTACGCCTCTTTTCAAGGAATTCTCGCAGGGCTGCGCCCAGTATCAAGTAAGGGCGTTGGCCCGTCATTGCCTCAAGCCCCTGCCTGATCCACATGCGCACAGTCGGGATAGACACGCCCAGCGCTATCGCCGCCTCTTCAATCGTGTAGGACTGCGCCGTCTTGATCGCTCTTGGGTTTGCCCGCTTAGCCATCCTTCGGGTCTTCAAACAAAGCGCGGATGTCCTCGCCCCGCCAAACCGTGGTGCGTGGGCCAAGTTTTTGGGCTTTGGGAAAGCGGCCTTCTTTCACACCTTGCCACCATGTGGATTTGGCAACGGGGATCGGGCCGATTGGTGCAAGGATTTGGGATAGGCGCACGAAACCTGTTTTGGGGAAGTCATTGGGCATTATTGGTCTCCGATGTATGTCTCTACATACGGTCAGACCACATCGTTTGTAGCTATGTCTGGGAACAGGTCGGAACAGGTGGGAATAGCTACCTAATCCGACAACTTGGCAACTGATACCCGTTTTAACAGCAATTATTTATCCCGTTTTAGTTGCTCTATGCGGAATTTATCGACGGATTTCACAACCTCTTCGAAGAGGCGGTTCAGGGTTTTCCTATCTATATTTAACCCGAGATCGACCAAACCCGACATTGTGGCTTTTTTAATATCCGGCTCAACAATTCCGTTCCGGTAGCCATACTCGTTAGCAATCAGGCCTAGAACAACCTTTATCGCGCTGTCATATTTTCGTGCATCAACTGTTCTCAGCATCGCAGGCCGTTTAATTTGAATATCTTCGTTGACCGCTTGATCTAACTCATTAGGGATTTCGATTCCCTTTTTTAACACCCATTCCACAAATACACTTGGTTTGATTTGGTCAGTCGAGTTTTTATTATGAAAGTCTGCTCGCCTAAACAGTTCAATCCGGTCGCGATAAAAGTTCAACGATTCGTAAGGCGACCTTATGCCAGTTTTACTCTCAGGAATTGTTTCAGGCTTAAATCCTATGCTCAAACAGGTCGCCTCTTCTAACGTCCAAAAATCCATCTTTGCCCAGTATGCAAAATCAGCTTTATGAATTTTCACACCAAAACCGCCTGCATACCAAGGCGGCTCATTGGATAAAGAATGCTTTAATTCAAACGATTTGAGTGAACCCGGCGTTTCACTCAGTTCCCAAAGTTCTTCATCTGTTGCATTTTCTAAAAAAACCTTTGCGACATCTTCGCTCTTTTTTCGCCGCTCTTCATACTTCATAAAAAAATTCAGATCGTTCGGGCCTATACAATCACAGATTTCATAGGGGAATATAAATCTTGGGATATCGAGCAAATCTAACAACTTAGATATTGTTTCGTCTCGTTTGAAAAGATGCATATACTATTCCTACATTCTTAACTTTGCATGCCTTTACTGGTCAACCTGCCCGCATCTCACCTAAAAATCCACCCCACCAATCCGCCAACCTCACCCGCTCCTCCCAATGCTCACCCCGCGCATAGGCGCGCCGCACCTCGTTTTTCTCGACATGTGCCAGCGCGCGTTCAATCGCATCAGGATTCCACAACCCACTTTCATTGGCCAAGGTTGAGAAGCTCGCCCGAAACCCGTGCGCTGTCATTTCCTCGCCTGAATAACCCATTCGCCGCAAAGCAGCGTTCAAGGTGTTTTCACTCATTGGGCGCTGCCATGATCGCAAAGACGGGAACAATAGCGCACCTTCACCCGTTAGTTGGCGCAAGTCATCCAGCAACGCCAAAGCGGGCGCAGGCAATGGCACATTGTGCGGTTTGCGCATCTTCATCTTTTCCGCAGGGATCGACCAAACCGCTGCCTCAATATCAAATTCATCCCATCGCGCATGGCGTAATTCGCCGGGGCGCTGGGCAAGGATCGCCAGCAGGTTCAAAGCAATGCGGGTGGTTGCTTGCCCATCAAAACTGTCAATCGCCACCAGCAACCCGCCCAGCGCCTTGGGGTCGGTGATTGCGGCGCGGTGTTTGACCGTCGGGCGGATCAGGGCATCGCGCAAAGCATACGTCGGATCAGTTTCAGCAATGCCACTGGCCACCGCATAGCGAAAGACTGATCCGATCCGCGCCCGCAACCGATGTGCCGTTTCATAGTTGCCCTTGGCCTCGACCTTGCGCAAACAGCGCAATACCATTGGCGAAGTGATCTCAGATATCGGTTTTCGCCCGAAATCCTTGTTTGCCAGTTTCAGATGGTATTCGGTTTTGGATAATGTTGCGGGCGATTTACCCTCTTTGCGCTGTTTCTCCAGAAACGCCGCGCCAATCTTTTCAAAGGTGTGACCCTGACTTTCGCGCCTGATCCGCTTATCTTCTTGCTTGGCTTCGCTCGGATCAGTCCCCGCCGCAACCGCTGCTCGGGCCGCGTCACGGGCCTGCCTTGCTTGGGCAAGGCTGATTGCGGGGTATACACCAATCGACAACAGCTTTTCCTTGCCACCCAACCGGTATTTGAAGCGCCAAAGCTTCGAGCCACTGGGGTTCACAGCAATATACAACCCGTCAAAATCTGCAACTTTGTAGGTTTTGGGTTTCGGTTTTAGATTCCGAATCTTTACATCGCTTAATGTCATGTTGGGGGTATCGTGTTTTTGGTGTTTTCAAAGTACCCCCACCGATACCCCCAATCTGGGGGTATTTCGCTGGATTGTATAAAATCACACTGGACAAACAATTTCATAAATGCCCTTATATACAAGGATGAAACGGATGTCACTGGACTATATAAAATTGGAAAGTGGTGCCCCCACACGGACTCGAACCGCGGACCTACTGATTACAAATCAGTTGCTCTACCAGCTGAGCTATAGGGGCACTCGGGGTGATTTACGCGCTGAAAACGACTCTTGCAAGCCCGAAAATCGGGAAAATTCATCAAACGGAAACCTAGGCCCCCCTGTTGCCCCGCGCCAACAGTAAAACCGCCAGCATCCCGACGCCGATCACCAGCAATGCCGCTGGTGAGGCCTCGCCTATGTTTTCCAATGACGCTTGCTCGTACACCAGCGTCGAAAGCGTGTTGTAGTTGAACGGGCGCAGTAGCAATGTAGCGGGCAGTTCCTTGACGCTATCCACGAACACCAGCAACAGCGCCGTCATCAGCGAGCCGCGGATCAGCGGGGCGTAAACGGTGAGCAATGTGCCACCGGCCGAACGCCCCAATGAACGCGCGGCCATCGGCAGGCTGGGCGATATCCGCCCCATGGCCCCGTCCGCCGCCCCTTGGGCAATGGCGAAAAAGCGCACCGAATAGGCAAAAACGATGGCAAATCCGGTGCCCGTCAGCACCAGGCCGATGTCCACACCGGTTGCCCATTCGACGAAATCCGCCAGCCTGTTGTCAATCGCCGCCAGCGGGATCAGGATGCCCACGGCCAGCACCGCCCCGGGGGCGGCGTATCCGATGGTGGTGATGGGCATCACCAAACGCGGCAGGCGGCGACCGGTCAGGCGCACGCCATAGACCAGAAACACCGCCGCCGTGACCGTGACCACTGCCGCCCCGCCACCAACGCTGATGGTGTTCCACAAAGCACGCCCCAGCGCCGGATTGGACCAGTAGTCGGTATTGCGTAATGCGTGCGACAGCATCACCCCGACGGGCAACACAAAGCCGCCCAGAAACGGCAGGGTGCAAAACAGGGTGGCCAGCCAACCACGTGTGCCTTGCAGCGGGATTTGCACGATCGGGCGTTTGTGGCGGGCGCCCTCGTGAAAACGCTGGTTGCGGCGGCTGGATTTCTCAAGCCCCACCAGCAGCAGCACCAGCAGCAGCACAACGCCCGCGATCTGGGCCGCCCCTCCGGCGTTATTCGCCTCAAGCCAAGTGGTGAAAATGCCGGTGGTCAGGGTTTGCACGGCGAAAAACTCGACCGTGCCAAAATCGCTGACCGTTTCCATCATTACAATCGCCATGCCGGCGGCAATCGCAGGGCGCACCAGCGGCAGGCCCACCCGCCAGAACCGTTTCCAAGGTCCAGCCCCCAGCGCACGGGCCACCTCGTAGGTATTGCCCGATTGTTCGCGAAAGGCGCTTCGGGTCAACAGATAGACATAGGGGTATAGCGCCAGCGCCATCACAAGGATCGCTGCCCCGCGCGAGCGGATTTCGGGGAACCAGTAGTCCCGCGATGTGGTCCAGCCGAAAACCCCGCGCAACCACGTTTGCACCGGCCCCGCATATTCCAGAAAATCCACCAGCGCATAGGCCCCGACATAGGCCGGAATCGCCAGCGGGAACAGCAGCAACCATTCCAGCCAGCGCGCCCCGGGAAAGCGGTACATCGCCACCAGCCACGCCGCCCCGACCCCGATCAGCGCCGCCAGCACCCCGACCGACAGCATCATCACCAGCGAATTCACCAGATAGCGTGGCAGGGTCGTGGCCAGCAGGTGTGGCCAGATGTTTTCGGCAGGGTGGAAGGCAATCCAGACCACCGAAGCAATCGGCATCATCACCAGCACGGCAATCAGCAACGCGCCTGCCGACCACGGATCGGGGCGCCAGATCGGCTTGCGCGCGGGCATTGCTTGAGTGTTTTTATCGGTCATTCCGCAAGGGGTAGAGGAAACCGCTGTATCTGTCCAGATTTCCTCTTATACTATGCTGTGATTAAGAAATACAGGAATGGTATTATGAAAGTAGTTTTTCATCTGGGGGCCCACTGTACGGGCGAGGACCGGCTACTCAAGTCGCTGTTGAAAAATCAGGGGGCACTTACCCCGCAGGGCATTATTATTCCCGGGCCCAGCAGGTACCGGCGCCTGATCCGGCAAACACTGGGGGCCCTGAATGGTGCGGCGCCATCCCATAACGAACAGCGTGCCTTGCTGACCCAAATCACTGACGAGTTGACCGTTAAGCGGTTGATCCTGTCCGCCGCCGATTTTCTGGCTTTTGTGCCATGGGTTTTTCGGCATCAAACCCTCTATGGAAAAGCACCCGAAGTCACCGCAGCCCTTGGCAACCTGTTCTCGGATGCCAGTATCGAATTCCATCTATCAATACGAAACCCTGCCACCTTCATTCCGGCGGTATTCGGCGTCACAACCGGTTTGACGTTGGACAAGTTCCTATATGGAACCGATCCCTACAGCATTAAATGGTCAAACCTGATCAAACAGATCAGCAATGCAAACCCCCGTGCCCGCGTGGTCATCTGGCAAAGCGAAGACTGCCCGATGATCTGGTCCCGGGTCATGCACAACCTGACAGGAACCGCCGAGGCGCTGCCGCTTCAGGGCGAAGAAGATATATTGGGCGACCGGCTGACCAACGAAGGGCT
>Ga0256834_1002554_pt1 | contig 11401 bp, 10 predicted proteins | sample 4281140metaG_FD_190536 | JGI IMG/M metagenome (GOLD analysis project Ga0256834, IMG submission 190536) | Hydrothermal vent microbial communities from East Pacific Rise, Pacific Ocean - 4281-140 | ecosystem: Environmental > Aquatic > Marine > Hydrothermal vents | place: Pacific Ocean: East... | reverse complement strand
CACGAGCAATATTTTTTCGTCTAGCAAAAAAGTCATCACTTGTACGAACTTTAACCAGCACTTCTTGCAAACAATGTAACTTAACATCTTGTTTAAATGCTCTAATCCACAAATCAAAATCTTCATTTAATTTTGTTGTGTCATATAAAGATATTGTATCAAAAAAGGTATTTCTAAAACATATTGTCACATGAGCTAAAGGATTTCTTTTCATAAGGTTTTGTTTAAGATCTCTGTGAAACTCTCCATATCTTACAACCTGACTTTCATTTGTATCGACATTAAACTCTTCTATCCATCCACCAACAGCTTGCACATCTGGGTGTTCTTCCAAAAATTGTATCTGTTTTTCTATACGAGTTGGAACCGATACATCATCTGCATCCATACGAACGATATACTTATATTTTGGTTTTACAACTTCTAAAAGTTCATTTAAACTAAAGGCCAGTCCGAAATTTTTATCTCTTTTTCCAAGATAAGTAATTATCCCACCCTCTAATTCTCTATCCAAATACCCCTCAATCTCTTTAGATACTATACCGTCAAGTTGCAAAAAAATATCTGCTTTTTGAGTTTGACTATAAAGACTTTCTAAAGCATATTTAAGCTCAGAGAGGTTATCATTTTTATAAATAGACATAACTATTGCAATGATGTTAGACATTTTTTTCAAGTATCTTTTTTAAAGTAGCTATAGAAACTTTTTCCTCTTTATCAAAATAATCAATATCCACCAAGTAATCAAAAATATATGCTTTTAATCTATCAAAATTAAACTCTTTATATAGAGCTCTACCTAAAACTATAAGTTCTTTTTCATTTATCATTGCTTCTAATCCTACTGTTGAATTTATCACTATTACTTTTTGAGATTTTTCAATTAACTCTTTTGTAGATAAATTACTTAGAATAAAAGCTTTATTTCTATACATAGCCTCAATAGATTTTATAAATGGTATATTCATTTCTGCAGGATGTAGCTTTACAACTAATGATACTCGCTCTTTTTTTGATAATTCCTTTGCTATCTTTAGAGCCTCTAAGTTATTAATTTCACTATTTATAAGTAATTGTGAATCATTAGTAACTTGCATAGCAAAAAAAATAAAATATGATGGAAGATCATTTGATATATCAATACTAGAAAAAGAGCATTTAAGAGAAAATTTTCTTTTCATAACATTCATAGATGAACGCCTATCTTCACGCAAAATGTTAAAAATATAAAAACCTAAAAGATCTATCAAAAAAGAGAAAGGAATTCTCGTAGTATTTTTGACTTGCTTAGGAGATTCTGTATCTCTTTTCCAATGTTCTCTCCACTTTTTAAAAGATTCATTATTAATGTGTACATTATCTAATATATCTGGATGATGATACAAATAAGATTGTGCATTAACTCCTTCTTTATCTACAAAAATTTTTTTACCAAGATTTGAAATTTCAAAATAGTATCTTTTTAAATCACACTCTTTTGCAAAATTTCCTATACAAATTCCAATTGTAGTTGAGCCATTCCAAAGAAAAAAACTCTCTATATCTATCTCTTTTTTCAACAAAATAAGCTGATGTTGAACCATAGAATAAATTATATTTGCTTCATTTTTAGCATGATAGTTATTTAATACACTAAGAGAGTTTTCTAAAAAATCATAAGACTTCTTCTTAGTATCTATATTTCTTAATAAATAAACTTTTATACCTTGCAATTTACATAAAACAGATATAGAAAGTCTTGCGGTTATAACACATACATTACTATTTTTAGATAAAGGCTTAAAAAATCTTTTGAAAAAATAATATCTCTCCATTACATCCATATATATTACAACTGTTTTACTACCTTTTCTCATATTTAATCTTTCTGCATCAGTATAAAATTCTTAGTCCATTTTAAAAGATTAATGATTTTTCTAATAATTTTCAGACCAAATATATAATACAATAGATGTTTAAAATATATCTTATATCCATGATACTTAATCAAATAAAATTTAGGCACTTTTTTTTCCCACTTTTTTTCCCATATCTTTATAACATCTTCATTTTGACAAGCTTGTACCGAATTTATAATACCAATACTATAATAATTCAATGCATCTAGTATTTTATCTTTATCTTTATTTTGTTGTGCATTTTTTTTAATATAATCAAATAACATATGTTGTGAATCAAAAGCTTTTTTATCAACTCTTTGTGATATTCTCTCACCAAAATATTGTGTATAAATTCCTGCACCTTCCATAGAGTGAGCTAATATTACATTATTGAACATTGCACGCATTACTAATTCTCCATCTTGATTTTTATGATATTTTTCATTCCAACCACCAAGTTTCAATAATGTATCTTTTTTCCACAAAATACTGCATGGAGCAGGACCAGCTTTTCCTGTTAACCATCGTATTATTACATCGATAGATGCTTCATCTCTAAATTTATTAGCTTGAAAAAAATATTTTTCTTTCCCACTTTCCCAACGCTTAATACAATTTCCAAAAACAACATCCGCATTACTATGCATAGCTGTTTCAGCTAAATAATAAAGAAAATCACCTTCAAAATAATCATCAGCATCCAAAAACATTATATTTTGAAAAGTACTCAAATTTAGACCTTTGTTTCTTGCAAATTGGGCACCTAAATTAACATCAAAAGAGATAAAAGTAAGTTGTTCTAAGTACGACTGTAATACTCTCTTTGTACAATCATGTCTTCCATCTTCTATAATAATAATCTCTGTTAATACATTTTTTTGTGACAATATACTTTCTACAGCTCGCCGTATAGTTTTTTCTGCCTTGTAAGCTGGAATAACTACACTAATTTTATACATACTAAAATAACCTTCTTTAAAAAATCATAATTTAACATAGCCTTTCATCTCATCTATAAAAATCTTATTAAAATAGTTATTTAAAACAAAAGACAAACCAGCAACCAAACAAACTACAACTGCTATTTTGAGAAAGACATTTGCATATAATAATAAATAACAATTATACACCAAAATATATACAGTTATCGAAATAAATAAAGCCCTAATTATTTGTCCAAAATATTCACCTAACTCTGCCCTACACAGTGGCTTTACAAGTATATAGTATCCAGGCAATTGCAAAATAATCATATTTGTCACCAATCCCCATGCAATACCTTCTAAACCCCAAAAACTATAAATATATATACTAAAAGGTACAAAGAAGAAAAGTACAAAATTCCACCAAAAACCTAGGTCTGCTCTACCTCTTGCCAAGAGAAGTGATCCTATCGGATTTCCAACACTCCTAATAGCAGCAAATATAGCAAGAATTTGCACTATCGGCACAGCTTGGCTCCACTTTTCACCAAATAATAGCTCAACAAGTTCAGGTGCTAAAATAATAATAATCACATAAACAGGAAAATTAACAGAAGCTACAAAATTTATCATTTTTAAATACACAGCTTTAAGCCTAAGTATATCTTCTTGTATCTTTGACATAGTAGGAAACGCTACTCTTGTTAAAGCTGGATTTATGATAGAAGCTGGTTTCATGACAAGCTCTTTAGCTATAGTATATATACCAAGATTTTCAACTCCAAGAAGCTTTCCTATCAAAATAGTATCAAACTGAGAATTAAAATAATTTATCGTTTTCTCTCCCATCTGATAAAGACCAAACTGTAAAAACTCCCTAACTTCTTTTAAATCAAAAACAAATGATGGTCTATGACTTTTTATACCTATAACTATATACTGTACTGTCGTAAAAATAGTGCTTATTATCGCCCCATAAACTAAAGCATACACTCCAAATCCTGCATAAGCTAGATATGATGTAACAAGTAAAGAAATAAATTTATTTAAGATGCTTATCTTTGCCAGTATCTTAAATGCCAACTCTTTTTCCAATAAAACAAAAAATTGTTGTCCATAAGGAGTGATTAAAAATATCACTCCTACTACTTTTATAATATCTTCAAGTATAACTTCTTGATAAAATAAAGCAATAAAAGGAGATATAAAATATATTATACCATACAATATGATTCCAGCTAAAACATTTACCCAATAAAGTGTACTCAATTGCCTATAACTAACCTCTTGTTTATAGATAATAGCATTACTTATACCCATATCTAAAAAAGCTTTTGCAAATCCTATCACAACCATAACAATAGCCATCAAACCAAAATCACTAGCAGATAAAAATCTAGCAAGTATAGCAATTTGTAAAATTTGTAAAACTGCAATTATAATCATAGAGTAACTTGTCCATTTTACTCCTCTAATAGCTGATTGCTTTAATGACATCTATATTTTTTTTGCAATAACACAGTATCCTTGTGATTCTGCTTCCCAATTCCTGTCAAACTTATCTAAAATCGGTGCTATAAGTTGATTGATAGTCCAAAAAGGAATCAAAATAGCCTTTATTAATAGCTTTAAAACCTTTGGACCTCTTATAAAACGACTAGAAAAATAATTTATCTTCAAAAGCCACATTGTAAAAAAACCAGTTTGTGCTTCTATGATAACATCTTTAAATCCTGCTTTTTTAAACATATATTTTAACCCGTAAGGTGTATATCGAAAATAGTCATGAGGAGCTTCATGCACCCACCACTGCCAAGGAACTTGAAGCATCATAACTCCTCCTTTTTTTAGTATTCTGTATGATTCATCTAAAAAAATCTGAGGCTCACACAAGTGTTCCATTACAGAAAGAGATATAATGGTGTCAGCCACTCCATCATCAAGTTCAATTTTTTTATTTAAATTTGAGACGATATCTGCTTTAGAGTTATGCAGTGTTTTAGTCCAATCAACACCAATATAACTATCTGCATACTGCAAAAAATACTTTCTATATGGTGCTTCTCCACAGCCTAAATCATACAAATTTCCTTTATAGTATTTTGAATATTTTTCTAAAAATTTATCACCAATATTATATATAAGCCAATTATGCAAACCTTTATTATTATGATATTTACTTGGTTTCATAAAATGCTTCAATTTTATTTACAATATAAAATATTTCTTTTTTACTTAATCCATAATACATAGGTAAACGTATCAATCGCTCACTCTCTTTGGTTGTAAATTGTTCTTTACCAAAAAAACGTCCATACTTTTTTCCTGCTTTTGAACTATGTAAAGGGACATAATGAAATACACTCCAGATGCCATTATCTATCAAATACTGGAGCAAGGCTACTCTCTCTTTTAAATCTTTTACTTTAATATAGAACATATGAGCATTATGTGTACAAGTATCTAAAATTGTTGGAAGTTCTATAAACTCTTTTTGGCTTAACTCTTGCAACTTATTATGATACAAATTCCATGACTTCAATCTATCACTATTTATTTCATCAGCTTTTTCAAGTTGTCCCCATAAATATGCAGCACTCATGTCATTCATAAGATAACTACTCCCTATATCTACCCATGAATATTTATCTACCATACCTCTAAAAAACTGACTTCTATTAGTTCCTTTTTCTCGAATGATTTCAGACCTATCTGCAAATCTTTCATCATTTATAATAAGTAATCCACCTTCACCTGCACTTGTATAATTTTTAGTCTCATGAAAACTAAAAGTTCCAAAATGTCCTATAGTGCCAAGTGGTTTTCCTTTATAGTAGCTCATCATACCTTGTGCCGCATCCTCCACAACAAAAAGGTTATACTTGTTGGCCAATATCATGATAGTATCCATTTCGCATCCAACACCTGCATAATGAACAGGAACAATTACTTTTGTTTTTTCAGTAATGGCTTCTTCTATCTTTGTTTCATCGATATTCATAGTATCTGGTCGAATATCTACAAAAACTATTTTAGCACCTCGAAGAACAAAAGCATTTGCCGTGGATACAAAAGTATAACTAGGCATGATAACTTCATCACCTTCTTGTATATCAAGAAGTATCGCAGACATTTCTAAGGAATGAGTGCAAGAAGTTGTTAATAAAGCTTTTTTACATTGTAATTTATCTTCAAACCATTTGTGACATCTTTTTGTAAATTGTCCATCACCTGAAATTTTGTCACTATTTAATGATTTTCTTATATATTTTTCTTCATTATCTGTTAGTGGTGGTTTGTTAAATGGAATCATAATTTATTTTCTTCTAAATATTTTTTTAAACAAACAGTTTCAAATGTAGAATATTTTTTTTTATCAATACATTCAAACCATTTATCTTCTTGTAATTCTATAAATTTAATTTTTTCTAAAAACTCTTTTGTATGAAACTCTTTTGAAATAATTACAACACCTGTATCATCACATACTGCAATTGAACCATTATATATATTTTTATTTAATTCTATTCTACTAACTTGCTCAAAATTCAATTCTATCTTTTCGTTTTTATATCCTATCGGACTAAAACCTTTGCACCATATACTCCAATTTTCTTTAATTAATCTTGGAGCATCTCTAAGTAATCCATTTGTTACAATTGCATTTGCTTGTTTATACAATAAAAGATATTTAGAAACCAAATCACCAAAAATAGCCTTATCTATACTGTCATAAGTTTCTATAAAAACAATGTCATTATCTTTTATATTTTGTATTTGCTCATGAACATCCCAATTAGTTTCATTTATGGCATATACATAAAATACATTTCCAACTGAAAAATGACCTCTATTTATGGCATTTGCATTACATATTGAACCTTGCTTATCTAAACAATCTGCTATTTCAGTTGACGAAACCCGATTTCTTTTTATATAGTCAATAATTTTATTTTTCATTTTTAAACCTTGTAAAAATTGTATCATCTGTTAAAAAACTTTGATCTTTAAAAACTACAACAGTAAATTCAAAAGGCATATAATTATTTTTCAGCATAATATTTCTACTCATATTATAAGCCATATTTAATATATTAGTAGGGTTACTATGAAATGTATGCTTATACTGAAAATCTACTTTATCAGATAAAAAATCAAAAGCAATTCCATCATTAGCTATATTAAATGCTTTATCCATAAAAGATTTAATAAACTCATAATTATCAGCTTCTTGTAACTTAAAATTAAAAACACCTGAAGAAATAATTATATCATAGTTCTTTTCAAATTTTAATTTTAAAAAATCCTCTAAAATAAAACTTATATTTGTTTGATTAGCATAATTTTTTTTAGCTTCTATAATCAATTTTTCTACTATATCTATTCCAATATATGTATAATTCTTGACTAATTTTTTTAATGTTTTATTTGCATCACCAAAACCACATCCAATATCTAATATACTTTTACCTTCCAAGTTAAAATTTTCTAATAACATCTTATATCTTATATCTTGTTTTCCTTTGTCCCATCCAAGTGTTTTAGGTGAATATCCGTATTTTTCATATCTTTGCGAATATCTATCAATAACAATATTTTTATCTTTTTCGGGCATACCAATCATTATAACTCCATAAATTCTTCAAAATTTTTATTATAAAATAATTCTCTTTCTTTTTCAAACTCTAAATTTTCAATAAGCTTGTTGTAGTAAAATTGTGCTTCATTAACTGTAACATCCGGATAATCTGAACCAAATAAAATTCTTTTATAATTGTATTTAAAGGCTTTTTGTATATCAATCCAAACGGATGAATCATATAAATATTTAACAGTAAATGAAAAATCATAATATATATTTTTCAACTCTCTAGTATAGAGCATAAATTCCAAAGTTTTATGTCCTCCTCCATGAGCTAATAATATATTAATATTTTTGAAATTACTTGCTATAAAAACTGATAGATCTAAATTAATATGAGTTTCTATCTTAGAGCCATAATAAAAACAATCTATAATTATAAAATTAAAATCTATATTTTTTAAGTTTTCATTAATTGAATTAAAATCATTCTTAGTAATTCCAGACAACCTTGGATGCAATTTAACACCAAATTTAATGTGTCTATCTTTTAATTTTTTTATAAAATTAAAATTAATTATTTTATAATTTACTGCAATAGCAGATTTAGGAAACAAATACTTAAACTCTTCCATAAAGTCATTTAAAAATATTTTTTTTTCCTTTTCAGTATTAAGTATTAATATAAATCCTTCTAAATTATATACTTGTCTTTTAAAATCTCCAATTATATCACCTACCTTCATATTAAAGTGCATATGTGAATCATATTTTTTAAACATAGTCTAAATATACCTTTTCATCTATATTATGAACAATTTTCATTAAATTTTTTTTAGATTCTGCATAAGCAATAAAATAACCTATTCTACTTCTATCGTCAGATGGCATTTTAATAATATCACCTTCCTTAAATTCAAAATCAAAATCAAGAATAAATGGACATTCTGTCATATAGTCTGTCCCATATATTTTTGATACTTTTCCAGCCTGAAAATCAAAAAACTTAAGAATAACACATTTTTTTTTATTAGATAATTTAATATCTACATCCTTTTCATTAAGCAATATTTTTATAAGTAATGCATTTACATTTACACCAGAAACAATAGGAATAATATGAGATGAGATTTTAGTACCTCCACCTCTTATAGCAGCTTCAATTAAATAAAATTTTTCATTATAATATTTATATTCAACATGTGTTATTCCAAAATTCAACTTGTCAAATAATTTATTGTTTATTGTTTTAAGTTTCTTACTATTAAATTCATTATGTTTATCTAAATATATTAATGACTTAGCTACTGAAGATAATTTTTCATAATGTTCTTTTTTAGATATTGCCAAGGTATAATGTTTATTTTCTGATTTAAACCCTTCAACTGTTACCTCAATACCACCGATATATTCTTCAACTAAGATTGAATTATTTATTGAATGTTTTAGAGTCAATTCAAACTTTTGATGTAATTTTTTAATAGTTTCTATTTTAAATACACCTCTACTAGATTGATTTGATAAAGGTTTAATAACAATAGGCCTTTTGAGTTCAGTAAAAAAATGATTAGCTTCCTCTATTGTTTTGCATATTTTAAATTTAGGATGATGCAAGTCAGAGACAATAAGCTCTTCTCTCATTCTCCGTTTATTAGTAAATAAATGAGCAATATTATTACCAACACCCTTTAAACCCAACTGATCAGATAAATAGGCGACAGTTATTACTGCAATATCACTTTGATCAGTTAAAATTGCATCTACATTATGTTTTTTTGCTATTTGAAGATTTTTTTCTTTATCTAGAACATCAACAACATATGAAACATCAGAATATTTAAACCCAATTGAATCTTCGTATAAATTTGAACATATAACATAATGTCCAAGTTCTTTCGCCTTTTTAATGATTGGGACTTGCCATTTTCCACCACCGATAATTAAGAGTTTCTTACTCATAAAAAACCTTCTGAAGTCTCATAATTAATACTTCTTTAGAAAATAAAAATTCAATCTTCATTTTATTAAAAATTTTTAACTCATTTGATAAGTTATCTAACTTAATTGTATCTATATCATATATATTTAATTTATGTTTTTTAAAAAAACTCCAAGATACCAAATCACTTCTTATATACACTTTTTTACCAAGTCCTAAAAGTGTTATAATATTTCCCATGGCTTGTTGTCTTTCATGTGCAAAGATAGCAATATCAATCTTTCCCAAAAAATAAAGATATTTTTCAAATGGCATAAATTCAGTAATAGGCTTAAATTTATCTTTAAATATCTCTTTTCCTTTTCTTATAACCTCTTTAGCATACTTTTTATCACCGTAAGACAATGGTGCAAAAATATTTATATCTTTATCTTTATGCTTTTTTAGCCTCATAAATACTTCCAAATGATTATTTGTAGGGTCAGCTGAATTTCCTACCTGTATATTAATAGTCTTATGCTTTCTCTCTTCAACACTATATTCTTTATAAAGATTACTAGGATACATAAAACATTCATGATAAATTCCTTTTGAACCATAGCATTTTTCAACTAACTCATAATCACCTTTTATGTATGTAATAAAATGACCCATTTTTTTTATAGTGTATCTCTGCAAAATAGATTGTTTCTCTGGAAAATAAAAATCCCCTCCCCACATAACCCAATAACATTTTTTATAAAACCAAGGATTTATAAATAGTATTTGATTTAACTTATGTGACCACAAGCCATGTAATATTAATTTTCTTGCTCTATTCATTAAAACTAAAAGATGTAAAGATTTGATTTTTTGATCTATAAAAACAATATTTTTTGCATCTAATTTTCCAAATTTATCATTATTTTTCCCTAAAACAACAAATAAATGTTCATTTGAGTTAAAATATTTATTTACAAACTCTATAAAAGGTGGTAAAAACTTATCTAAAGTCATTATATGTAGTATTTTATTATTCATTCTACTTCTATCCTCGCAAATTTTTCAAAGAGATTTTTTATATATTACTGTTCTAATTTATTTAGTCTCATATAAATACCAATCATATATAATCCTCTTTTTCACCCAAGCTTATGAAGCTTTGATGCATCTGTAAACTTCATCATCGTATCCAATAAGTATACATCTTTGCGACAACATAAGAATTTCAATGAAATATATAAAATCTCTATTTTCAACATAAGGGTCTTGATATATATCATCAATCCTATCTGTATTAAAAAGTGATGATCGCCGTTTTATACCATGAACAATATACCATTTTTTAAGCAAAAACTCAGCTAAATAACTGCCATCTTATCCTGCAACACCTGTTATAACAGCAATTTTTTTCAAATAAAAACCTTAAATAAAATTAATACTTTTATTTTACATAAATTTAAATTAAAATAGTATTATTTCCCCAAGGCCACCTCCAGCATATCCAAAAACTCATTTCTCCCAATCTCTCTAGCACCCATACTTTTCAGATGCTCTGAGGGAATCTGACAATCTATAAAATCATAACCCTCTTTTTGAAGTTTCCAAGAAAGTCTTACTAAAGCTACTTTAGATGCATCACTTTTTAAAGCAAACATAGACTCTCCGCAAAAGACTTTTCCCATCAGTATACCATAAAGCCCACCAACTAATTCTCCATCAAGATATGTCTCAGCACTCATGGCAAATCCTAACTTATGTATCTCTACATATTTTTCAATTACCTCTTCTAGTATCCAAGTGTTTTCATCATTTTTTACTCTTATCTCTCTGCATTTTTCTATTACAGCTTCAAAGTTTGTATCAAATCTTACTTCATATTTGTTGAGGCTTTTTTGGAGGCTTTTGGAGATTTTTATATCATCAAAAAATAGTACAAGTCTAGGATCTGGAGACCACCAAAGAATAGGATCAGAGTCGTTGTACCAAGGAAATATCCCTTTTCTATAAGCTGCTAATATTCTATTTGGGTTTAGGTCTCCTCCCCAAGCTACAAGCCCCTCTTTTGAGGATAAGCGAGGGTCTGGAAACATATTAG
>Ga0256834_1002553_pt1 | contig 11406 bp, 3 predicted proteins | sample 4281140metaG_FD_190536 | JGI IMG/M metagenome (GOLD analysis project Ga0256834, IMG submission 190536) | Hydrothermal vent microbial communities from East Pacific Rise, Pacific Ocean - 4281-140 | ecosystem: Environmental > Aquatic > Marine > Hydrothermal vents | place: Pacific Ocean: East Pacific... | reverse complement strand
TACGCAAAAACGTGTGAGTGAAGAGTTGGAAGACCTCACTTTTACCCCCGCTTTTTTAGCCTTGGATAAAGCAGAACATGAAGCACTTAAAAACAGATGTGAAAGAAGCACTTACGATACCTTTGTCAAAGACATAGACTCTTTGGGGCTTTGGCATTTAGAGGAGCTTGGGCAGAGTGCCTTAGAGCTTTTTGATGGGGTATGGGCATCCAATCTTGATGATGAACTTAAAGAAGTATATGAGCTTACAGAACCACTGGTTCCTCGTAAAGCATTTTTGCTTCCTGCCATTCCTGAGGGTTCAAAGTATAGAGATTTGGAAGTAGTCAACCATAACAAACTTTTGGAGTCGCATAAAGAGAAAAAGATTACCATACTTGCTAAAAATGAGAGTATCGTAAGAGGTTCAGAGCTTAGTAGCTTTGAAAATATAGAGTTTGTCTATCAAGAGGGGATTGTTAATCTTTTAGGCAGTGATAGGCTTATACTCTCTCTTAACAAACCACTCAAACGTAAAAAAGTTAAAAAAGCCTCCATCATACTGGATGAACTTAAACCTGGTGACTATGTGGTACATGAAAACTATGGTGTGGGTATCTTTAAAGGCATAGAAAAAAGAGAGATACTAGGTTCACTCTCTGAGTTTGTGGTGATGCATTACCAAAATGAAGATGCCTTGCTTATACCAGTATCGAGTTTGGAAGTGATAGACCGTTATGTGGCAGAGGGTGGTGCATTGCCTATACTTGACCGTATGGGAAAAGCAAGCTTTAAAAAGCTAAAAGCTAAAGTTAAAGAGAAGCTTTTTGCTATCGCTTCTCAAATCATCAACCTTTCTGCACAGCGACATCTTAAAAAAGGTATTAAGCTTAAGCAAAATATGGAAGAACATGCTATTTTTATGTCCCAAGCAGGCTTTGTTCATACGGAAGACCAAGAGAAAGCCATTAATGATATGCTTGATGACATGAGTTCAGGTAAGATGATGGACAGACTCCTTTCTGCAGATGTGGGCTTTGGTAAAACAGAGGTAGCGATGAATGGGATGTTTATAGCGGTTAAAAATGGGTATCAAGCGATGATGATAGCACCTACAACTTTACTCTCTTCTCAGCACTTTAAATCACTCAAAGAGCGTTTTTATGAACATGGCATAAAAGTAGCAAAGCTTGATAGATTTTCTACAGCCAAAGAAAAAACACTTACACTTAGAGGGCTAGAAGAGGGTACGATAGATGTGGTGGTAGGTACTCATGCTTTACTTAAAGCCAAGTTTAAAAACTTAGCCCTTGTCATCATAGATGAAGAGCATAAGTTTGGAGTGAAACAAAAAGAGGCTCTTAAAGAGATAGCCATAGATGTGCATCTTCTTTCTATGTCTGCCACACCAATTCCTAGAAGTTTAAATCTTGCTATGTCAGATGTGAAAAGTTTTTCTGAGATACTCACACCTCCAACAGAGCGTCAAGGGGTGAGAACTTTTGTGAAAAGCTATGATAATAAAGTGATTAAAGAAGCTATACTTAGAGAGATGCGTAGAGGTGGGCAGATATTTTATGTCTTTAACTCTATTGCTGGGATTGAAGCAAAGAAAAAAGTGTTGTTAGAGATACTTCCTAAACTTCGCATAGCCGTACTTCATTCTAAGATTTCAGCTAAAGAGACAGAAGATGAGATGATGTTGTTTGAAGATGGTGAATATGATGTGTTGCTCTCTACTTCCATTGTCGAATCTGGCATACATATGCCTCATGCCAATACCATGATAGTTGATGGAAGTGACAACTTCGGTATAGCAGACTTACACCAACTGCGAGGGCGTGTGGGGCGTGGAGGAAAAGAGGGATACTGTTACTTTATGGTGACAGACAAAGAGCGTCTTACAGACAATGCCAAACGCCGTCTATTAGCCCTTGAGTCTCATTCGGACTTAGGCTCTGGGGCTGTGTTGGCTTTTCATGATTTAGAGATACGTGGTGGGGGTAACATCATCGGTGAAGCACAGTCTGGACACATTAAACAGATAGGATACTCACTATACTTACGTATGCTTGAAGATGCCATCAAAGAGCTAAGTGGACAAGACAAAGAAGTAGCCCATAACATCGATATGAAACTCTCCATTGATGCCTATCTTAATGAAGAACTTATAGAAGAAGACAGACTTAGACTTGAACTCTATAGAAGACTCTCTTTATGTGAGAGTACAGGTGAAGTCTATGAGATAGAGTCTGAAATAGCAGATAGGTTTGGAAAACTTGATACCATTACTAGACAGTTCATAGATGTCATCGTCATGAAAGTCTTAGCACGAGAAAAAGGTATAGCCAAAGTCTCTTCTTATGGTGAAAATGTCTATATAGAGTTTAGAGAAGAAAGCTTAGACAGAGTAGTTTTAAAAGCTAACTCAAAAGATGATGATGACATCATAAGTGTGGCAATGGGGTACTTGAAAAAGTAATCTATCAGCATAGACTAACCGTGAGGATTATATACTTTAATACAATAGTTTACGAAAGGTAGAAATAGATGAACTTTTTTGAATCAGAAATCTTAAAAGGTAAATATTTTCCTCCTAAAAGTCGTGAACGTCTTCATGCTACTATGGTAAACTTATTTATTTTAGTGGGTTCATTTATTCTTTTACTTTATGCCTATGAAAACCTAGGTCAAGGCTATTACATGATGTTAATGGTAGAACTATTGATCGTTCTTACTTTGGTGATTGCTTATTTGATATTTCCACATTATGTAAGTATCAATACCACTTCATATATGGTGCTTGGGGCACTTACTTTTTTACTTGCTATCTCTTTTGTAATACCTGATAAAGATCCAGAACTTTCACTCTTTTGGTTAGCTTCTTTACCCATTTTTGTATTTTTCTTTTTGGGTGTTAAAAAAGGTATTCGTTGGAGTACCAATATGTTTCTTATTTTACTTTTTATTCCATTCATCTCTTTTCTTACGGGTATTAAATTTGTTTATGAATGGGAGTTACTTTCTCAAATTCTTTTAGGCTATTTGGTTGTTTCTTATATGCTTTATATCATCGAAAGTGAAAGAAGTTCTTATGAACAACGTTTATCTGTGGCATTAGAAGAGAATCAGATGCTCTTTAAAGAGGTGCATCATCGTACAAAAAACAATATGCAGGTTATTATGGGATTACTAGAGACACAGTCTTTTAAAATAGATGATATAAAGTATAAAAAGATGTTTGAAACCCATGTAGATAGGCTTAAAGCTATGAGTTTAATGCACAAAAATCTTTACACGAATCACTCATATGAAGAGGTAAATATACAAGAGTATTTAGAAGAAATTTCCAAAAGTTTACAAACGTATACAGAACATAAAATTACTACAAATATTGATCCTATTATGGTAGATATGAAAATATCGATGAATATCGGACTTATTTTTAATGAGGCAGTAACAAACGCCATAGAACATGCTTTTATAGGTATGCAACAGGGTGAGATAAATGTGGTTTTTAAACATATTGGTGAACGTTGTGTTTTTATTATTCAAGACAATGGTAAAGGCTTTGATAGTTCTAAAACCTATAAGTCATTAGGCATGACATTAATTAAAGACTTATCATCTACATTATTAAACAGTAGTCTAATGATTAAGAAAAGTGAGGGTACACTTATTAAAATATATTTTAATTTAGAGGAGTATACGTAATGGTTTTACCTCAAAATATTGTTATTGTTGAAGATGAAGTAATTACCCAACGTTACCTTCAAGATATATTGGAACAGGCAGGAGTCAATAGTATAAGTTGCTTTGATAATGCACGTGACATGCTTGAATCTTTTAGAAAAATTAAATGTGATTTATTGTTATTAGATATCAATATAAAAGGTGCTATGGATGGGATACAGCTTGCAAGACGTATTTTACAAGATAAAAATATACCTATTGTTTTTATCACTGCACATAATGATGATGAGACACTTGATGAGATTTTAGAGTTGGCTCCTTATGGTTTTATAGGAAAACCATTTTCAAGTAAAGATGTAGTAGTAACGTTGCAGATAGCCTATAAACGTTATTTAACACATTCCCAAGTGTATCATGAAAAAGAGAAAGAGGTAAATCCTGATATTATCATCAATAGAAAATATCGTTACTCAATGCAAAAGAGTATTCTGTATGAGAATGGTGTTGTGATTAAACTAAATCAAAAACAGAGTCTCTTAATAGATATTTTAGCTAACAATATAGACCATGTGGTCTCGAATACTATTCTTGTGCATAGAATATGGGGAGATGACCAAATTGCTGATTCTGCGTTGCGTACCCTTATTTATTCTGTACGTAAAATATTACCTGATTTTCCTATTGTTTCACATAGCAAGATGGGGTATATGTTGAAAAATAGTTAAAGGTTGTATGCGATGATTGACTATAAAAAACTTTATACTGAAACAAAAAATTTATCGGTATTACTTGTGGAAGATTTTGAACCATTAAGGCGAGAAATGTCCGAAGTTTTAGAAGACCTATTTGAAAAGGTCATTGTTGCATCTGATGGTAGTGAGGCGTTAGCACTTTATCAAACAATGATAGAAGAGGATGATAGAGTAGACTTGGTGATATCTGATATACAAATGCCTATAATGGATGGGGTTATTTTAACAGAAAAAATACGAGAACTTAATCCTGATCAAGTGGTTATCATACTCTCTGCATATACAGACAGTAAATATCTTATTAAATTTATTAATATGGGCATTTCTAAATTTTTAACCAAACCTATTCAACAAGAAGAGCTTTTTGAAACACTTTACACAGAGAGTAAAACAGTACAGAAATTAAAACGTAAAAGTACAAAAATAGTGACCATATCATTCGGTGATGATTATGTATGGAACAGTGCTACAAGGGTTCTAAAATATAATGATAAACTTATTGAACTTACGAAACACGAGTTATTGTTGTTAGAGTTTTTTCTTGCAAGACAGGAACATATGTGTAATGGGCATGATATTATTGATTATTTTTATCATAAAAATATAGAGATAAATGAAAAAAATATAAGAAATCTTGTTTTTAAATTACGTAAAAAGATTCCTGAAAAGTGTATTGTTAGTATTTATGGGTTGGGGTATAAATTTACATTGTAAGTATTAAATTAAATGATATATAAAACCTAATTAATATAGAGCTATAGACTATTATAAGGTATGATAATTTTTTCATCATAATAAAATGACATTTTTTAGGTATAATTTAAACCAAATTCATCTGTAGGGGGATAATTATATGCATTCAAATATAACAATTTTATCACAAAAAATAATCAAATACCTTGTTTTTATCACATTTTTCACTATTGTGACACTAGGAGAATTGGTCGCAGCAGATATGCAACCCGTGAGTTTTACGGATAGTCATGACCCTGCACCTGCAGGAGGGCTTATAGATTATATTGTTACGTTAAAAAACAATGTACCTGTAGATGCCACGAACTCTGAACTAAATGTGAGTATTCCTGTAGGGTTTACTTTTATTTCTGTAAATAATGCAGGGCCAGGGTTATGTGTACAAGAAGGTAATCAGCCAAGTTTAGGGTTAGCAGGAGATCAAGTACGATGTACTGCAGCAGTTTTCCCTGGTGCTACAGCATATGATATTAATATTACATTACAAGCTCCTCCTGTGCCATCACCTACAGTTTTTACTTCTATAGCAAGTGTAACAAGTGATGTAGAAGTCAACACTGCCAACAATAGTGAATCTGTTATAACAACAGTTATTGAAGGTACAGATTTAAATCTTACAAAAACCTCTAGTCCCAATCCTGTAATTGCAGGTGGCATAGTAACATATAGATTTGATGTTGAAAATAATGGTCATAATAATGCTACAAATGTCTCTTTAACAGACACTCTCCCTGGAGAACTTGTATTTATCGCCGATAATGCAAGTCCCTCTGCAGATAATGATGCAGCATGGAGTTGTTCTGCTGTAGGTCAAGATGTAACATGTTCCGGACCTGATATTGATGTAAATACAACCAGTACATTTTACTTTAGAGCACAAGTGACAACATTTACAGGAACGATTATTAATGCTGCTACTGTAACATCAGGTATTTTAGAAGTCAATCCTAATGATAATACAGATACAGATGTTTTAAATGTTACGGCTGGTACAGATATGATGATAAATAAATCTGTGATAACACCTGTAGTCATTGCAGAACAAAATGTTACTTTTACATTAAATGTAACCAATAATGGTCCTTTATCTGCAGCGGATGTAAATATTACTGATATATTACCTTTGGGCTATACATTTGTGAATGCAAATGCTGTAGGTTGGACATGTAGTGTAGAGGGAAATCAGACAATTACATGTATACGTGATAATCCATCTATGGCAGTTGGACTTACTGAAACAATCACTATAATAGCTCAAACACCTGATGTAGGAGCTATCGTTCCTCATATAAACTCAGCCATAGTGGCAACAACAACAGAAGATCCTATCTCAAGTAATGATAGTGACAGTGTCACGTATAATGTGAACCCCGACCAAGCTGATTTACGTTTAATTAAAGCAAAGTCTCCTTCTCCTGTAGCCATAGGACAAAATGTTACCTCTACGATTAATGTGAATAACTTAGGACCAAGAGCAGCAGACCCAGTGCAGATAGTGGATGATTTATCTCCTAATGAAAGTTATGTAAGTTCAAGTGGTACAGATTGGAATTGTACACATGATGGTAGTCCTGCAGGTGGGGTAGTAGTTTGTGATTATAATCAAATACTGAATGCAGGGGCTAATGCACCTGCTTTAACCATTATTACTTTAGCGCAGACGGAAGGAAACTTAACAAATAGAGCATGTACAGGTGGCTCATCTGCAGGTGGTGTGGCAAGTTTAGAACCCATAGCTATAGATAAAAACCTGATAAATGATTGTCAGTCTGCAACTGCTATAGGTACAGGAGAAGTCAATGGAACAGGCACAACAGATATTCGTGTGATAAAAACCACAGATGACACACTTCTTACTATAGGAGAAAATAGTTTTACGTATACAATTAATGTAAAAAATATAGGTACTGATACTGGTGAGGCAGTTGAATTTAGAGATACCATACCTCAATGGGTTAGTGCTTCTAATGGTAGACCCGCAACAACACTTACTGCCTCTACAGATAAAGTAGGAGCAAATTGTACGATTACGAATGCTTTGGTGGTATGTAATTTACTGGATATGGCAGTAAATGATGAAATAAATGTTACTATAACTGTGGCTCGACCTATGGCTGATGGCACATTAATCAATACAGCAAGTGCCTATTCTCTTCTTACGGGTGATACAAATAGATCCAATAATATAGATACTGCAAGTGTTACTGTTGACCCAATTGCAGATATTGAGTTAGTAAGTAAATCGGTGACACCTAATCCTATATTGGCAGGGACAGAAGCAACATACACATTTCAAGTACGTAACAATGGACCATCAACTGCTATAGATGTAAATTTAACGGATGTTTTTACAGGTGAATCATTTACTTTTGTGTCGGTGACTACCCCTGTAGGTGCTTGTGCATATAATAATGGAACAAGTACTTTAAATTGTAGTATGGGTGATATTGCTGCGAATACAACACACGCTATTTCTATGGTTATTATGCCAAATCATTTGGTACCAGCACCTGCAAATTGGGATATTAATAACACTGCATCTGTGACAATGTTGACACCAGACTCCAACCTTTCTAATAATGAAAAAAATGCCTCTTTAGAAGTGATAAATGGTAAAGTTGATTTAGCTATTGAAAAGAGTGAATCAGAAGTTTTTCATGAACCTGTCTCTTTTGATCCTTTTAATTTACCTCAAAATTTACTTGTGTATAAGATAGAAATACAAAATCATGGGCCATCGTTGGCAACAGATATTGACTTTATAGATAGAGTTATTAGTGTCTCTCCTGATGTTGATCAAAATTTAACTTTTGTAAGAGATACTGCCAATGCAGATGGTTCAGATGATGGTACTTCAGTTTGTATACCACCTGCTACTAATCCGTTTACACCAGATGTTGCTGCACCCACAATTAATTGTAACATTGCAGAGTTGGCTGCAGGAAGTTCGTATGTTAGGTATCTTGTATTTCACGTTGATAATGCTCCACATTATGTTTTTGGAGATGTCTATAGAGATGAAATTACTGTTTCATCACGTGAGATAGAACTTCTTGCAGGAAATAATGTAGAAGATGAAAAAACAACAGTAAGGGTACATACTGATCCGCAGATTGTTAAAACAGTATCAAAACCAGTAGTAGAAGTAGGAGAAAACTTTACCTACACATTGGTAGTGACCAATAATGGTCCTGGATTTAGTCCAGATACAACAATTGTAGATAATTTGCCTGCAAATATGGAGTTAACAGGTGCACCTTTTACTACACCTGTAGATACATTTGGAACTTTAGGATTGTGTAGTGGTGTTTCAGGAGATACGAGTTTTACGTGTAATGTAGATCAATCAGATGGGACATTGCACAGTCAATATGGTGATTCTGGAGGGATTTCTGAGGTAAACATTACTGTACCTGTTCGCTTCATCGCATGGCCTGGAGCTGCACCTGTGATTAATACAGCCAATGTTACAACTTCTGGACCAGATCAAAATGAGAGTAACAATGAAGATAATGCTTCTGTAATAGTACTAGAACCTGCTCATATAGGTGATAGGATTTGGCATGATAGAAATGCTGATGGTATACAAAATGGGGGCGACACTAACTTTGGTGCTGGCATAGTAGTAGAGTTAATAGATGTAAATGATACAGTACTACAAACGACAACAACAAATAGTTCAGGTAGATACGGTTTTGATGTCAACTCATCGGGAAATTACAAAGTACGATTTACCTCTCCTGGGGTAGGTTTTCTTATTACAACCTTGGACAATCCAAGTACATCAGACCTTTTAGATTCTGATATTAATGCTACACTTGAGACGCCGTATGAGTTTATTGATTATGGTGAAAATAATATTACGTTGGATGCTGGATTTTTCAGAGTGGCATCTATAGGTAATCGTGTATGGATAGATGATAATGGTAATGGTCGACAAGATGGTGGCGAAGTAAGTGTTCCAGGTGTTGATGTAAGACTTTATAATGACAGTAATGTTCAAATATTGGTAGATATTAATGGTACATCTTTTGGACCAGGGGGCGTTATTACTACGGATGCTTCAGGTCTCTATAGTTTTACAAATTTAAGACCAGGACGTTACCATGTAGAGTTTGATAGTACTACGTTACCAGTAGAGTATGTATTTACTACAAGAAATGCTTCAGGAACAAACTCTGGAAATAATAGTGATGCAAATACCATTACAGGACTTACATCAAACGTAACATTAAACTCAGAAAGAGTGGATATGAGTTGGGATGCAGGTATCTTTATCCCTGTGAGTATCGGAGATCGTACTTGGTATGATGTAAATGGTAATGGTTTACAAGACATAGGAGAAGTAAATTTATCAAATGTACCCGTACAATTATTTAGAGCTTCTAATTTAGGTACACCTGTTTTAACAGATTTGAATGGAACAGCATTTCCACTTACGACTGATGCGAATGGGGCTTATTTATTTGATAATATACGTCCTGGTGATTATGTTGTAAGATTTACACCACCAGCGGGGGGATATGTTATTACCCTTCAAAATGAAGGTGCTGATGATACAAATGATTCTGACCCACATCCAACAACTGGGAATACCAATACCTACACACTTAATTCTGGAGATGATGATTTAACTGTTGATGCAGGATTTTATATACCAGTGCGTATAGGTGATAGGGTTTGGGAAGATAGAGACTACAATGGTATACAAGACAATGGTGAACTCAATGTATCAAATGTTCGCGTAACACTTGTACGAGATGGCGTACTTGTACCATCAGAATTTAGAACTACCAATGCAAATGGTGAATACCTTTTTAATAATTTAGCACCAGGGTTTCAATATAGTGTGCAATTTTCTAATCTACCTGCAGGGTATAAGTTTACACGACAAGATATTGGAGGAGATGATACTATAGACTCAGATGTCAATGTAACAACAGGAAGAGCTTCTGGACAAACACCTATAACACTTTCAGATGATGAAGATCTTACGTTTGATGCAGGAATCTATTTACCTGTGGTTATCGGTAATAGAGTGTGGGATGATTTAGATGCAGATGGTATACAAGATGGTGGAGAACCAGGTATTAATGGTGTAGATGTAGAACTTTATATTGATGGATTACCATCTGGTATTACAACCATTACTTCAGGTGGAGGATTATATAGTTTTGGAGATTTATTACCAAATCATACCTATAGTGTTCGTTTTACTTCAGTACCAGTAGGATACCGTATCACAACAACAGATGTAGGTGGAAATGATGGGGTAGACTCAGATATTGTTGCCTTAAATGTACCTCTTCCTTCTACACCAATCATGTACTCTAGTGAAAGTAACTTAACCCTTGATGCAGGTTTCTTTAGACCTGCATCTGTAGGTGATAGAGTTTGGATAGATACAAATGGAAATGGACAACAAGATATAGGAGAATCCAATGTTTCAGGTGTGAGAGTAAGATTGTTTGATAGTCTTAATAATCCTATCACTACAGATTTAGACGGAACAGTATTTGGAGGAGGTACAGGGTACATTGATAGCAATGCATCGGGGGAGTATCTTTTTGATAACCTAAGACCAGGTTCATACTATATTAGATTTGACCCAGCTTCACTTCCTGCAGATTATATATTTACCACGCCACATGTAGGACCAGTACTCACTAATAGTAATGTAATCAATTTTTCAACAGGGCAAACAATTACCTTCCCACTTATTTCAAATCAAACACAACTCTCATTAGATGCCGGTATTTATATACCAGTGAATGTTGGAGATCGTATATGGCATGATGTCAATGCAAATGGTATTCAAGATGTTGGAGAGCTAAATATCACTACGAATGTGAATGTAACATTGACAAATGGAACAAATACTTATACAACCACAGCAGTTAATGGCTCATATCTCTTCACAGGTGTACTGCCAGATGCAGGCTATAAGATTATTTTTGATATGCCAATAGGATATGATAGTGTAAGTCCTAAAGACACCACTGCTGATATAAATGATTCTGATGTAGATACAGGGACACGAACTACAGATGATTTTGATATTTTATCTGGTATTGATCAATTTACTTGGGATATGGGAGTATTTAATACCGCTTCATTAGGAGACCGTATTTGGTTAGATGCAAATGGAGATGGTATACAAGATGCTAGTGAATTAAATATTACAGATGCAGGTATAACTATAGAGCTATTAAATGATTTAAATGCCACA
>Ga0256834_1002552_pt1 | contig 11407 bp, 11 predicted proteins | sample 4281140metaG_FD_190536 | JGI IMG/M metagenome (GOLD analysis project Ga0256834, IMG submission 190536) | Hydrothermal vent microbial communities from East Pacific Rise, Pacific Ocean - 4281-140 | ecosystem: Environmental > Aquatic > Marine > Hydrothermal vents | place: Pacific Ocean: East... | reverse complement strand
TTTCTCTCATTACTCCACCAAACCACTCTCTAGTAGCTTTAGCTGTACCTTTAGATCTAAACTTACCGTTTCCATCTTTTGGCTTAGGAACATTTCCTTTACCTTTAAGTACACCAGACTTGTCTGCTGAGAATGTGTGTGTTACCATAATTGCTTCTTCTGGTTTACCACCTACCATTGAGAAACATACGTTTGCTGCTTTAGCTGGAAGACCTTCTTTAGTATCTGCCACTTTACCATTAAGCTGTGCAACGATTTGTCCTGTTGCTCTATGAGCACCCCAGATAGCTGTTTGACCTGATGGTGGTATTTTGTGAGTCACAGCATCACCGATAACATATACATTTTTATCTGACTTAGATCTAAAGCTGTATCCGTCCATCATTGCATATCCTGCACCATTATGCTCAATATCTGCCATTGCAATAACAGGTGAACATTTATTGATAGGAATCAAGTTACATACTTCATACTTTTCAGTTTTAGATGTACCTTTATCATCATCTGCATTTTTAAATTCAGTATAAGTGATTGTTTTTGCTACTGGATCTACATCTGTAACTTCCGTAAGACCTTTATACTCAATAAAGTCTGCGAAAAGATCTTTCCAAGACTCTTTAAAAGCTTTACCTTTTGCAAATTTACCACCTCTAGTATCAAGAACAATTACTTTTCCTTTGATACCTTCATTTTTAAGGTAGTTTGCAATCATCGCTGTTCTTTCATATGGCGCTGGAGGACATCTAAATTTACCTTTTGCTGGTGGTACAATAAATACATTACCATCATCCATGTTTTCAAGTTGTCTTTTAAGTGCCACATGCTCATTACCTGGCATAAGCGCTGCTGGACATGCTTGTGTTACATGAGCAATTTTTGCTGCATCCCATTTTGGGAATTGTTTTTCATAATCATAAGCAATTCCTGGAGAAAGTACAAGAATATCATACCCAATATCACCGGCTGTTGAAGTAGTCACTGTTTTTGATTTTCTATCTATAGACATTACTTCTGAATTTACAAAAGTATAACCATGCTTTATTGCTGGTTGACCATAGTCACCTACAAACATACTCAAACTCATATTATCAAGTCCACCAAGTAATCCATTTGATAATGGACAAGCCATATGCATAGATCTCTTTTCTATTACAGTTACTTCAATGCTTTTATCACTTTTTCTAAGTGCTTTAGCCATTGTAAGTCCACCAAAACCAGCACCAACTATTACTACTGATTTACCAGTTGCCTTCTTCGCTGCCGCCTTCTTTTCAGTGGCTGTTGCCATTGTTGGGATTACTGCCGCTGCTGCTGCAACTCCTGCAAGTTTAAATGTATCTCTTCTGTCCATTGCCATAATGTCTCCTATTTTTTTAAATTATTGTTAATCTCTTTATATAATATAAAGTAATCAAATTATGACCTAGAATATAGATATTTTCCTAATTTTGTTGAAAAGGTTTATAAGTTTTATTGAAAATGTAGCGAAAAGACACAATAGAGTTTAAAGAGTTTTGAAGAGGTTATATTAACTATAATGTATAGTAAATTTTATATACATTATAGTTTATTTTTATGCTTGTATAAGTTCAGCAGAGTAATTTTTAAGTGTTTGTACTTTTGCTTCAGTTGCCATAAGTTTCTTCGCACCACGTCTACCAAATTCTGCTTTATGTTCTGATTTAAAGGCATCAAAAAATTCTTGAAACTTATTTGGTCCTAAAACTGCTACAGCCCAAATATTATCATCTTTATCTATTTCTAGTACTATAGATGCTAAACCTTGACTTGCTGGACCTCCAACCACTTTACCACCTTTTTTAGGATCATATGCAGCCAAGTGAGAAGAACAAACAAATACGCCTGGTTTCTCATAGGCTAATGTTTTACCCGTAGTTGGCACATACTGAAACATACTCATAGCTTTTTGGGGATGAGTTAACTGATGTGCACAAATTGCTGAAAATGCCACAATAGTACCTTTTGCTCCCGCACCACTCTTATAAATGTATTCTGTTCCATCTTCTGCTTTTAATTTAATGTCTTTCTCTGTCGCCTCAGGTAAATCTACCATTATCGCTGGTGTTGCTGCATGAGGATACATAAAAATATAGTTTTCTTCTTTTACTAATTTACTTGCTTTCAAAGGATTACCTTCAGTATCCTTTAATTGCACTTTTTCAAATGTCTGAAAAAGTGCACCATCTTCGGCATATAGTTTTTGTGTAATAAGTGAAGGAGATACAGCAATAGCTGCTGCAGCAGTGCCTGTTAGTTTTAAAAAATTTCTTCTTTCCATGATTATATTCCTTTTAATTAATTAAGTCAATCAAATACTACAATATAATTGATTAAGCTACTCAAATAATATAAGTAAATTGTGTATAAATAGTTCTAATGTGCGATTAAGTGATAATATTGTAATATACCGCTTCCAAAATTCTTGCTCATTTTTGGACAATACAGATGTATTTTAAGCACGATTAAAAAGTATCAGCTGAAGCTTTTTTTACTTTAAATACGTTCTATTGATGTTAATGGGCTACTAAACCAAAAGGAAACAATATGAATTGTTATGAAACACTGTTTGTAGTTAAACCTACACTTACAGAAGAAGAAATTACAGCACAAATTACAAAAATTAAAGATGTACTTAATAAAGAAGGTGCAGAATTAGTTGCTACCAACGATATGGGTATGAGAAAACTTGCATATCCAGTTCAAAAAAATGATAGAGGTTACTATACTATTCTATTTTATAAAGCTGAAGGTACAGTAATTAGCGAGCTTGAAAGAAACCTTAAAATCAATGAAGATGTGATTAAGTTCCTTACTGTAAAATATTCTAATACAAAAGAGATGACACAATTTAATAAACTTGTTGAAGCAGCAAATAAGGCAGCAACAGTTAAAGAGATACCAACTGTAGAAACAACTACAACAACTGAAGCATAATACACACTATATTAGGAGTAACCCTTTATGTATAATAAGATTATTTTAGCAGGCAACCTCACCAGAGATATTGAAGTAAGATACACACAAAGTGGTGCTGCCATTGGCAATACTGCCATAGCGACTACAAGGAAATTCAAATCTCAAACAGGTGAACAAAAAGAAGAAGTACTTTTTGTAGACATTACTTTTTTTGGTAGAACAGCTGAAATAGCTAATCAATACTTACGTAAAGGTAGCAAAATCCTAGTTGATGGTAGACTTAAGCTTGACCAATGGACAGCACAGGATGGTAGTAAACGCTCTAAGCATTCAGTAACTGTTGAAAGTATGACAATGCTAGGAAGTAAAGGTGATGACCAACAAGGTGGCTACAATGCGGCACCAGCTGGTGATACGTATGCGCAACCAGCACCTAGTAATTATGAAGCACCTTCACAACCTCAGCCTTCAGCACCACAAAAAAGTCCAGAGTCTAACATCCCAGAAATAGATATTAATGAAGATGAAATACCGTTTTAGATAACGGTATTTAGTAAAAAGACTAACTAATTTAGGGCTTCTTTTTAAAAAATCTCCAACAAATAATTTGTATGAATCTTCACCTCTATTATAAAACCTAAATTCACACTCTTTGTGATATAATATAAAGGTTCTTTTGTACATCCCATAAAATTTAAGTACTCTAGCTTTACCAAAAAAGAACAATTCTAAAAGACCCAATCTTATTAATATATGTTCCTAACTAAACTTAACATTCATAATTCCCCACAGTATATAACTATTTATCATAAAAACTTATTAATATTTTATTATATATTAAATATATTTTAAGTAATACAGTTCTACAATGAAATGAACAAAGATTCAGCATAATGAGGATAACTTAACTATGAAGGTTGAAGTAACAAGAAGACGATTTTTACAAGGCTCTGTAGCCTTAAGTGTTGTAGAAGGCAGTTCCATTTCTACTCTCTTTGCAAAAACAAATAAACAAACACATGGAAATGTAAAAATAGCCACCGTCTGCGAAATGTGTGTCAATAAATGTACCGCATGGGCTACTATAAAAGATGGGATTGTAAAAAAACTTGACCCTAACCCACTCTTTCCTAAATCTAAAAATATGCTCTGTGCAAGAGGTGATGCAGGTGTGCATGCACTCTATGACCCCGATAGACTCAAATACCCTCTTATACGTGTGGGTAAAAAAGGTGAAGGTAAATTTAAAAGAGCCACATGGGAAGAAGCCTATGATGCCATCCTCAATGGAACTGATAAGTTTGCAGGACTCAAACAAATTTTAGATGAAGAAAAAGATAACCGTTCCACTGTTGGATTTTGTGCAGGTGAAGGGATGGGAGAACATACCTTTAAGCAGTTTATGGGTGACATGATAGGAAGTACTAATTTTGTTAACCATTCATCCATCTGTCTCAAAACCACCACTGCTGGCTATGCTCTGACACTTGGAGCATATGGAAAGGCAGACATGGACAATGCCTCCTATGTCATCATGGCGGGAGCTAACAGAGCAGAAGCCATACTCACGCCAGATACAATGGATATGTTTAAACGAACGCGTGGACGTGGTCTTAAACTTATAGTTCTTGACCCACGCTATACCAATACAGCACTCCATGCAGATAAATGGCTAGGTATTAAAGTAGGAACTGACCTTGCATTTGTTTTAGCACTTACTCATGTAGTCATTAAAGAAACCCTTTATAACAAAGACTTTGTAAGAAAGAACATGAGTCATTTTGAAGAATACAAAGAACATATACTCTCTAACAATTATACCCCAGAGTGGGCTGAAAAAATAACAGGGATTACTGCCTATGATATCTATAAAATAGCACGAGATTTTATGGCAAATGCTCCCAAAGCTATCTACTACCAAGGTAGACGAACAGCATGGAGCTTACAAGATTTTCAACTACGCCGTGCTCAAGCAATATTTTCAGCACTAGGTGGAGGTATTGATGTTAAAGGTGGTATTGTCTTTGGTAAGAAACTTCCTTTAGGAGATCACATTGTAGAAGTCCCTATCTATAGTAATGTAGAACAACGTATTGATAAAAAAGAGGCCACCTTTGTGGGACCTAACGGCACATGGATAGGCTTTAGAAATATGATTGCTGAAAAACGTACACCTTACCCACTAAGAGCCCTCTTTTCATATAAGCAAAATCCTATGCAGTCCATACCAAATATAGCAAAAACAAAAAAAATGTTTGAAAACTTAGATCTTGTAGTCACCATAGATACCATGCCCTCAGATACGGTAATGATGTCAGATGTAGTGCTACCTGAGTGTACCTATCTTGAGAGAGAAGACCCTGTGAAATCTTTTGCAGGAGTTGAACCTGCCATTATACTTAGAAACAAAGTTATAGAGCCTATGTATGAAACAAAAGCACTCTTTAACATACTCAAAGGATTTAGTACCATAATAGCTAAACCACTTTTTGAAATCTCAGTAAAATATGATAAAGAACTTAAATCAGCCCTAAAAAATGATGGCTTTGAAGAAACCTTTGAAGAAAATAATTTTAATTTATCTCTTGCCTTTGAACACACTCAAGAACACATAAATAAAGAACGTGTTGTTAGTGAATATGGAGAAGAAGCCTATAAGATACTCAAAGAAAAAGGCGTTTTTTACCCCCATATGGATACCTACTTTAAGAAGCTCTCTAGTAATGAATTTCAATACTATCCTGAGAATAAAAAGTATTACACCTCTCCAGGTGGAGAAAAACAAGATGCACAAGATACTTGTATAGATGAAAAAGATATGGCCGCACTAAAGAAAAACTTAGGGACATCTTCAGGTAAAGTGGAATGTTACCTAGAAACTATGCAGAAAAATGGTATAGATCCCATGCCAACATGGAGAGATGCACTCTATAAAGAGGCACCCAAAGGTAAATTCAAATTTATCACAGGACGTCACGCCCAACAAACACAAAACTCTACAGCAAACAACATTATGCTTTTAGATGTCATGCGTGAAAACTATATATGGATAAACAAAGAACAAGCAGAAGCTAAAGGTATTAAATATGGAGATATCGTCGAAGTAAAAAGTTCAGTAGGACTCATACATATCAAAGCCTACCCTACCATAAAAATCATCAAGGATGTAGTATTTTATGTACATGGATTTGGACAAGAGTCCACAGGACTCACCTTTGGCTATAGAAATGGTGCGAGTGACAATATGATAATAGAAGACACCATGGAAAGCGTATTTGGATCTGCTGCTATGCATGAAACACTGGTTGAGATAAGAAAGGTTGGATAATGAATATTAAAATATTAAAGCAATCCATCGCTTGGACATCCCACCGCAGGAAACTCTACGTTAGAGAAGTGAAGATATGTCTTAACTATTTCACGTCATTACTAGGAGTGACAATATGAACTTTGCAATGACATTAGACTATCAAAGTTGTATAGACTGCAAAGCATGTGAAGTTGCATGTAAAGAAGAAAATGGTGTGCAGCTAGGTGCAGACAAGCAGCGTATTTGGGTAAGTCAATCAGAAAAAAGCATCTTTGGTGAGCCTTTTGTTTCATTACATCCATCACAGTGTAACCACTGTCAAGATGCACCTTGTGTAGATGTATGTCCAACGGGATCGAGTTACTTTGCTCTAGGAGGTATAGTCATGACAAACAAAGATACATGTATCTTATGTAAAGGTTGTATGGAAGCCTGCCCTTATGATGCACGTTTCGTTGATGACACACATGTCGCGGTAGATAAGTGTAACTTCTGTTATGACACACGTATTGTGGAAGGAGAGATGACTACAGCTTGTCAAGCTACCTGCCCTACAAAAGTAAGACTCTTTGGGGATATAGATGATGAAGAGAGTGACATCATACAAATGCTTAAAAATAGAAAATTCTATGTTCTTAAAGAAGATGAAGGTACTGTACCAAAACTCTTCTACCTGCTACCCGAACATGATAAAAGTTTTGCTATGAACTCTGTAGATGCAGGTACAACAATCTATACTTGGGATACCTATAAACCTATCATTGAAGCGGCAAAAGCAAAAAGGAAACCACAATGGCAAACTATGCAGGAGTAGAAATAAACAAAATTTCTCTTAAAACATTTTTATTAGATAAAAGCATGTTCATAGTTTACATTTTACTTGGCATTGCACTTGTTGGTGTACTAAATGTATTTTATGAACGCTATTTTTTAGTCGCTGCTAGTGCACATGATGCAGGACTAAACCCGGGAAGTAGAGAAGTAGCCGATGCTATGAGAGAGGCTGTCTTTGGTTCAGGTGGAGAAGTGAAACGTGAAGCACCATGGTCACTCTATATTGTAAACTATATGTATATGATATATGTAGGTTCTGGTATTATATTTATAGTAGCCATCGCAGAACTACTTGGTGAAAAACTAATTAAAAAAGCATCAGCTGGTTTTTTAACTTTAGGTCTTGCCATGATTATTGCTGGTCTGTTTACTATTATGATGGATCTCAATATTACACACTTACATCATATGTTCCTTTCTCCACGTTTTACTTCTGGAATGTGGCTTATGTTACCTCTTTATACAATTTATATCCCCATAATAATCTTCAAGATTTACCTCACATTGAGTAACAAGACAAAATGGTCTAAACAAATTACAGTTTTTATTCTTATCATTAGTCTTTTAGTAGAGTTGGTAGAGTTTTACGTGCAAGCAAAACTTTTTAATATGAATGAAGCGAGAAACTTATGGACGACTTACCCTTTCTTAGCACTTTATTTTATGGTTTCTTCTTTTGCTTCTTCTGCAGCAATGATGATACTCTATACCTATTTTACCTATAGGAACACTGACAAAAGTAAATGTCAAGACATGATGTCACTCATACAAAAAATCACACTTTATGGCGTCATGTTTTTAGGTGCTTATGAAGCTACTGCTTATCTATTTATAGATAAAAAATGGGCTGAAATTATTTTATTTGGCGATTTTAAACTCTATTTTTATGCCTACTTAGCCATGGCAGTAGGCATTCCTTTTATTCTTCTTTATAAAGATAATTTAAACTTTTTCTATAAAATACTTGCTTCAATATTTATTATCATAGGAACTTATTTGGGTAAACTTATATTTGTTTATGGTGGAAATGCCTATCCAATGAGTGACAGATTTGGTGTAGGCTTTGAAAAATACTCCGAATATGAAGATGTAAAAGATGTTATATTTTTCATGCCTCCTCTAGGAGAAATACTTGTAGTCATTGGCTCTTTTGGTATTGTTTTACTTGTCTACAAAGTCATAGATGTATACTTCTCCGTCTCGAAGATGAGAGAGGTTTAGAAAAACTTCATGAGTAGAAAGAGATATTCATGCTGTCTACTCATCTTAAGAGAAAAGAAAGTCTTATTACTGTAATATACTCTTTCTAAATTCTTGCTCATTTTAAGTCTTTGGAATAAAGACATTATATGGGCTACTAACCAAAAGGAACAACCATGGCAGAAAGAAGAAAATTTAAAAAGAGATTTTGTAAATATTGTGAACAAAAAGTTGAATTTATCGACTATAAAGACTTAGCAGGACTTAAATTTTCACTTAGTGAAAGATTTAAAATCATGCCACGTCGTCTTACAGGTAACTGTAAACGTCACCAGGAGCTTGTAACAGTAGCTATCAAAAGAGCAAGACAAACAGCGCTTATCCCGTATATCGTAGATAGAAAAAATGTTGTTGAAAACCCATTTGAAAATGTAAGGTAGACTTAGTCTATCTTACAATGTGCGTTTGTTAACGTACTTGTCTCTCTTTTCCTTAATACAATAAATTCCTTATCCGCTTCACCTAATTCATACAAATTAACATTATCACTCTCAATTAATTCTAAACCTGATAACCTTACTATATCATCAACGATATGAAAATATTGTTTTATTGTTTCTTGTGACTTTTTAAAAAAAATATGCTCTTTTTCAAACAAAGTAAATTCTGAGATATACTCTCCTTCTTCAAAATCACTGTCTACAGTCAAAAATCGTGTATCATCATCTACGATAAAAGAGCCAATAGCTACATTTTCAAAACCATATAAAGTATTTATATCACAAAGAAAATAACCGCCTTCATTTAGCTGTTCTTTTATGCAAATTAAAAAGATTGTTAACGCCTCTATATCTAAATAATTCAGCATATCAAAAACTGCTGTAACAACATCATATTTGAGCGATATATCACAGAGGTTAACGCACTCTACCTCTAAGCCTTTTTCTTGTGCTTGAAAGACCATTAAAGGGCTTAAATCAATACCTTTTACTCTAGGTATATCTAATGCTTGTTGCATCTGTACCAAAAAGTCACCAGAACCACAACCAACATCAAGTAAAGTATCAAAATCTATAGTCTGTAAAAAAAGGAGATAATGGGCATAAAGCCTTGGAGCAGCCTCTTTTACGCCAAGTAAATCTTCTACTTTAGCATAGAGATCAAGAGAGTTTAAACTAGGATTACCCACGACTCTCTACAACAGTTTTTATTTTTTCATAAAGAGAAAGTATCTCTTCTTTTTTTGCATAAAAACTATTTTTATTTGAAATAAGATGTGCAGATGAATCCATAATGTCTTCTGCTACTTTCAATCCATTTTCACGCATTGTTGCTCCTGTCTCTACTATATCAACGATAGCATCTGCCAAACCTACAAGAGGTGCTAATTCTATTGACCCATATAGCTTTACTACTTCCACACCTACAGCTTTTTTAGCAAAATATGCTTTAGTAATGTTCACCATTTTAGTTGCTACCTTAATGTTAGGCCGTGACCAATCAAGTTCATCTTCATTTTTAATACCAATAGCCACTTTACATTTCCCTAGTTGCATATCTAATAATTGTATGATATCTAGTTCTTTCTCTGTAATGACATCTAACCCTACTACACCAATGTCAGCTGCTCCATGTTCTACATATGTTGGTACATCTTGGTTACGTACATTTAAAAAACGAAACTCCCCCATATCTAAAATGAGTTCTCTCCCCTCAAATTTAAATTCACCACCAAAAATTTCTGCAAATATCTCTAATGTCTGTTCTGCTATTCTTCCTTTTGGAAGTGCTATTGTTAACATGTTATTCCTTAATCACTTTCATCATTCCTTGAAAGACAAGAGTTTCATCATAGAGTGCACCATCAAAAAATGTGGATAAAAACTTACCATCCCCACCTGTAAAGTAAAGCTGTTTTTTATCACTATGTTTTTCAATCAATGCCTTAATTGACGCGATTATACCATAGCTTATCTGCTCTTTTGTTGTGAATGGAAGTTGCTCTAAATTTAACGCTTTATCCAAATGTGTATCTAATGCTGGAGAAATTTCTTGATAGGTTTTGATATAGGCTTTTAATCCAGGCAAGATAAAACCTCCTTTATATTCCCCTTTTTCAATAATATCTACAGTAATCGCAGATCCAGCATCTATAAAAATACCATTTTTACGACTTAAACAAAGTGCCTTTCTATCTATTCCCATTGTCTTATACTCACCTACTATTTTTATAGAAGAAGATATATTTTTCCATCTTTTTATAGAAGATATATTGTAAGAAAATTCTTCTTTCACAGAGATATAATACAAAGAAATATCTTTATACTTCTCTATCGCGTCTGAATGAGAAAGATGCTCTACTTTTCTCCCATTATAAATATGAAAATATGTATTACCTATATCTGCTAAAAGTATATTATTCTTCATGATATACTTTCCATCCATGTGCTTTTAGTGATGTCTTTGCTTTTGAACATAAAGGTGCTTTGATAATAATATACTTTTTCTTAATCACTTTATCTATATATTTTTCCAATTTTTCATGAAGGAGTATCAATTCTTCGACTTCTTTACGAAGTATCCTACTCTTCTTTTCAATCTGTATCACATCCGCATAATATCCTTTTAAATCAACCCCTAAATAGATATTAACTTTTTTCCGAGAATTTAGTTCTTTAGTTGCTATAGGTTTTAAAGATTTAAAAATTATTTGTTTTTGTTGTAAATATTCTACTAAATTTTTCATCATATATCATACCTAAATCAACGTAAAGGATGAAACTTATTCATAGTCTCAGCCAAATTTTGTTTTTGAATATGTGTATAAATCTGTGTAGTTTCAAGAGAAGCGTGCCCCAATAATTCCTGTACAACTCGTAAATCTGCTCCACCAATGATAAGTGAAGAAGCAAAGGAGTGTCTTAAAACATGAGGTGAAACACCTAAATATTTCTTCACAATTTTATAGGCAGAGATACGACTGAGTTGATTCCCTCTATAATTGAGCCACAAATAAGGGCTAGACATGCTTTGCTCTAATAGATAACGTTCTAGTGCTTGTGTAGCAACAGGTGCTAAAGGTACTACTCTCTCTTTCTCACCTTTGGCAAAACGAATTTTGAGCCA
>Ga0256834_1002551_pt1 | contig 11407 bp, 6 predicted proteins | sample 4281140metaG_FD_190536 | JGI IMG/M metagenome (GOLD analysis project Ga0256834, IMG submission 190536) | Hydrothermal vent microbial communities from East Pacific Rise, Pacific Ocean - 4281-140 | ecosystem: Environmental > Aquatic > Marine > Hydrothermal vents | place: Pacific Ocean: East Pacific... | reverse complement strand
AAAAATTAATGGTAAGAATAAGATAGAGTATGATTGAGAAATTCAGGTCAGTATAAAAGAGGCACTCTATGCCATGATAGAAAGTAATCTCCCCTTAAACTGGTTCACCATGTTTATGTGGTTATCTGGTGGGTTAGCGCTGTTTTTATTTGGCATGGAGCAGATGATTAAAGGCTTGTTGGTCATTGCGGGCGATCAGATGAAAAATATTCTAGCCCGTTTAACCACTAATCGAGTAATGGGTGCGGTAACAGGGGCGGCGGTTACCGCAGTAATTCAATCCTCTTCTGTAACAACGGTTTTAACCGTTGGCTTTGTTTCAGCAGGCTTAATGAGTGTGACCCAAGCGGCTGGGGTGATAATGGGAGCCAACTTAGGCACCACCATTACCGCTCAAATTGTAGCGTTTAAAGTCACTAACTATGCTTTATTGGCGGTGGCACTTGGATTTATATTGCAGTTTTTATCTCAAAAACACCGAACCATTGCCGTAGGTCAGTTGATTATGGGGTTGGGGTTGTTATTTTTTGGGATGAATGTAATGAGTGAAGGCATGGCACCTTTACGAGATTATCAACCCTTTTTAGATCTGATGATGGAGATGCAAAATCCTTTTTTAGGGATTTTGGTGGCGTTTATTTTTACGGCACTGGTGCAATCCTCTTCCGCCACCATTGGCATTATTATTGTGATGGCAAGTAATGGATTTTTAACGCTTCCCGCAGGGATTGCACTGTTGATGGGAGCCAATTTAGGCACCACCATTACGGCGTTACTTTCTACCATTGGTAAGTCCAGAGAAGCGCTTAGAACAGGATTAGTTCATACTCTTTTCAGTGTATTGGGTATTTTAATCTGGCTGCCTTTTATTCCTTTTTTAGCCGATTTAGCCACCTTTATTTCCGCCAGTGAGATCACTCAAAATGGTTTAGATCGAGCAGTGTTGGCCGAACAAACACCACGAGAGATTGCGAACGCCAATACCATTTTTAACTTGGTCAGTTTAATTTTGTTTTTACCGCTTATTCCTGTTTTTATTTGGGTGGTGAATAAACTGGTGCCTGTTTTAGAAGAGGAGAAAGGCAGCACCACATTTAAAGCGGAATTTTTAGACGAAACCTTTATTGCTACACCTTCTATGGCTCAACAAGCGGTTACTCTGGAAATAGGCCATTATCAAAAAATGTTCAATCTCTTTTATAAACGAATGGTTTCGTTACTGGCTGAACCTGAGACTAAAAAACTGTCACGGGAAACATTAAACATTGAAAAATTTAGAGTCTATCAAGCGGAAATATTGACCTATTTAGGACGAAGTAGTCAAATGGAACTTTCTGTTTCAGAACAAAATCAACATCTTAAGCTTATTACGGTGCTGCATAATTTAGAATCCATGCTGGATATTATCCAAAGTAATATTTTAGATGTTCTACACCAGATGATTCATAACGAGATTAAACCCAGTGAAACTATGTTAAATTTAGTGGGAAAACTCACCAATGAAGTAGGCCATGCCATTGATAATGCCTTAACCAGCATTTGCCAATCCGATTACGAAGCCGCCATGTCTGTGACTGCCATTAACCCAACCATTGAATTATTGATTCAAGATGCATTGAGTCATCAGTTTAAGAAATTTCAAACCACGGAGAAACGCTTAAAAACATTTCGTTATGAGATGCAGTTGGTAGAAGGTTTTAAACAGATTTACTCATTGGCTCAACGTATTGCTTATTTACAAGAAGAGCCGATTGAAAAATCCGAAGTGCCTAAAACCCCTAAAGTAGATTAACTTTAAAATTACGTAAAAAAGCGCAAAAAATAGGGCTTCATAAACCTGCCTAGATTATGTTTTTAGGGTTTAAGGGGTGTAAAAGGTTAGGTTTTAATAAAAAACACCGTAGTAAGGCTGTATTTAAGTATTTTTAGTTTTTTGTTTAAAAAAAATCCCCCCCCCTCTTTTTAAATAGGGTTTTTAATTTCCTTGAAGGGTTATCACCACTTTACGATCAAAAGTTCCAATTCGATGCTCATACAAAAATAGCCCTTGCCAAGTACCCAAATTAAGTTGTCCGTTAGTAATAGGAAGGGTTTGACTGGTGTCGGTCAGAATACAACGAAGATGACCACTCATGTCATCGTCCCCTTCATAACAGTGTTGGTAATTGGGATCACCGTCGATAATGTGCTTTTGCATCCAATACTCAATGTCATCACGTACGGTTGGGTCGGCATTTTCTGTGATGATGAGTGAGGCGGAAGTGTGTTGAATAAATACATGGCAAAGGCCTATTTTAATGCCTGATTGGTTAACCAGATCATTAATTTGTTGAGTGATATCGTTCGTTATTCTATTGGATGTTTGAAAAACGATTTCCGTTTGAAATTGACGCATATTGATTCCTGTTCTATTTGATAAAAAGCGTGTTTAAGTGCAGGTTACTTTATAATAGTGATAATTAAAATTTAACTGAAAAGAGTTATAACTCCTATGATACCAACCGATAATCCATTATTAAAAATTTCTGATCTTCCCCAATTTGAGTTGTTTCACGTGAAACATATTGAACCAGCTGTGAATCAACTGCTGACAGAATGTCGAGCGGAGATAGATCGTTTGGTATCCATGGAAGAGTCTCCCACTTGGAAAAATTTTATTGAAGCTTTAGAGGTCATTGATAACCATTTTGAGCGTGTTTGGGGGCCGGTTGGGCATTTGGATGCCGTTAGAAATAGCGATGAATGGCATAAGGCTTATGTCACCTGTTTGGATAAAGTGACGGCGTATGGTACTGAACGCGGACAAAACGCAGGGTTGTACGCTAAGTTTAAAGCGCTTTCAGAATCGGAAGATTTTTCAAGCTATAACATTGCTCAAAAAAAGGTCATTGAACATGCGTTACGCAGCTTTCAGCTGAGTGGTATTGCATTGCCAAAAGCGCAACAGGCAGAGCTTCAAGCCATTTCACAAACCTTATCTCAACTAAACAGTCAGTTTAGTAACCATGTTTTAAAATCGACTCAAGCGTGGTTTAAGCACATTACCGATGAAAGTGAATTAGCAGGTCTGCCAGAATCGGCTATGGGAACACTAAAGCAGTTGGCAGAGCAAAAATCCCTGGATGGTTGGTGTGTGACCTTGGATTTTCCTTCCTATTTAGCCATTATGACCTATGCGGATAACCAAACATTAAGAGAAGAAGTCTACCGCGCATTTATGACTAGGGCTTCTGATCAAGCGGATAATACCGAGTTTGATAACAGTGAACTCATGAATGAAATTCGTGCTTTGCGCCATAAAAAAGCGGTGTTACTTGGGTTTGAGCAGTATGCGCAATTGTCATTGGCCACCAAAATGGCGGAGAGTACACCGCAAGTATTAGGGTTTTTACGCGATTTAGCGGTTAAATCCAAACCTCAGGCAAAGCAAGAGTTGGCCTCATTAAAAGCGTTTGCAAAACAAGAACAGTTAATGGCAGACGTTCAACCTTGGGATGTGACCTATCTGTCTGAAAAATTAAAAAATCAAACCTTGTCACTCTCTCAAGAGGCTTTACGGGTCTATTTTCCGATTGAGTCGGCATTAAAAGGGCTGTTTACCATTACTGAAAAACTGTTTGGCGTTAACATTCAGTGTAAAGAGGGGGTTTCTACTTGGCATCCAGAGGTGCGCTTTTATGAGTTATTCAATGAAAATGATGAGGTAATCGGTCAGTTTTATTTAGATTTATATGCACGTGAAAACAAACGTGGCGGGGCTTGGATGGATACCGTAGTCACCCGATGGAAATTCCCCGATGGCAGTTTGCAAATTCCCGTTGCCTATTTAGTTTGCAATTTTACCCCCCCTGTTGAGGGTAAAACCGCTTGTTTAACGCACAACGAACTCACCACTTTGTTTCACGAGTTTGGTCATGGCATTCACCACTTAATGACCGAGATGCAACACTTGGATATTTCGGGTATCAGTGGTGTGCCTTGGGATGCGGTGGAGCTGCCTTCACAGTTTATGGAAAATTTTTGTTGGGAGCGAGAGAGTTTAGACTTAATTGCTTCGCATGTCGAAACGGGCGAGCCTCTGCCTGATGCACTGTTTGAATCTTTAAAGGCCAGTCGAGGGTTTTTATCGGCAATGATGATGATGCGTCAGGTGGAGTTTGCACTCTCTGATTTTGAAATGCACGCTTTTTATGACGAGCAAAATGTGGAGTCGATTGATCAGTTATTGACACGCATTCGTTCTGAAGTCGCAGTGATAATCCCCCCTGAATACACACGCACCATGCACAGTTTTAGCCATATTTTTGCAGGGGGCTATGCCGCAGGCTACTTTAGTTATAAGTGGGCAGAGGTGTTATCGGCCGATGCGTTTAGTTTGTTTGAAGAGACGGGTATTTTAAATTCTGATACTGGCGCTAAGTTTAAAAACACCATTTTAGCCGCAGGGGGTTCAGTCGATCCAATGGTCTTGTTTAAAGCGTTTAGAGGCCGATCGCCCAATATTGATGCGTTATTAAGGCACAGTGGGATTGTAATTTAAAAAATAGTAACGACTCAGCTATTCCCTGAAAAAGGTCAACTTTGTGTTAAAAAGTGACCGTTTTCAGACGTGATCTGGGTCGTTACAAAAAATTAAATAGTAGGGTGGAGGAAAGGATGAAAGGGTTATTTAAGTTTATTGCTAAATTGGTTTTTAAAGCACTGTATCGTGTTGAGGTTAAAGGGTTGGAACACTACCATGCGGTGGATCAAAGCCAACAACCTTTATTGATTATCGCCAACCATGTCTCCAGTTTGGATGGCCCTTTAATTGATCTTTTTATTCCTGATGAAACATCATTTATGGTGGATGCAGGGCATACCAAAAAATGGCATGAACGCTTTATTTTAAGCATGACTCACTATTTTAAAGTCGATTTACAAAGCCCTTACGCTGCCAAACACATGATTAAAGAGCTGAAAAAAGGCTGTCAATGCATGATCTTTCCTGAAGGCCGTATTACCACCACGGGCAGTTTAATGAAAGTATATGATGGCACAGGGCTGGTGGCCGATAAAACTGGGGCGATGGTGTTGCCTATTCACATCAGCGGTGCGGTTTACAGTAAATTTTCCTATTTAGACGGCAGTAAGTTTGCCTACATTAAGCAGTTTTGGTTTCCTAAGATCACCTTAACGCTTCGACCTGCTGAAAAAATGGTGGATACTACGGGATTAAAAGGACATAAAAAACATAAGGTATTTACGAATCAAATTTCACGACTATTGCGTGAAGGGGTTTACTATGGCAACGTTAAAAAACAGTCTATTTTTGCGAGCCTGATAGAAACCAAATCTAAATTTAGAGCAAAAGATATTTGTGTTGAAGACGTAAATGGCCAAGAACTCAGTTTAAAAAAGCTCACCTTAGCGTCTATTATTTTAGGAAAGCAGTTAAAAAAAGTGCTTAAAGAGGAGACTCATGTGGGGCTTATGTTGCCCAATGTAGCAGGGATGCCTGCCAGCTTTTTTGCTCTGCAAGCCTACGGTTATGTGCCTGCCATGATTAATTTTACCTCAGGTATTGCATCCATAAAATCGGCTTGTGATACAGCGGAACTTAATAGCATTATTACCTCTAAAAAATTTGTAGAAGTGTTTGAACTGCAACCTTTGATTGAGTCTTTATCTAATGAAATTCGCTTTATTTACTTAGAGGACATTAAAGAGAAGATAGGGGGGGGGGATAAAATCTTAGGGCTGTTAACCTGCCCAAGAAAATTACCTGGATTTCGCGTTGATCCTGAAAAATCGGCGGTTATTCTGTTTACTTCGGGGTCAGAAGGCACGCCCAAAGGGGTGGTGTTATCGCACAATAACTTAAACAGCAACATTGCTCAAATCAGCTCTATGATAACCCTATTGCCAGGGGACACTGTTTTAAATGCTCTGCCTACTTTTCACTGTTTTGGCTTAACGGCTGGAATGATTTGGCCAATTTTTACGGGTTCAAAAGTGTATCTGTATCCGTCCCCGATTCATTATACGATCGTTCCTGAAATGGCTTATCAAAAAAATGTAAAACTGATGTTTGGAACCGACACGTTTTATACAGGGTATGCACGTAAAGCGAATCCGTATGATTTTTACAGTGTAGGAGAGTTGATTGCGGGGGCTGAGCGTTTGCGTCCAGAAACCAGAAGGTTGTATGCAGATAAATACCATAAACCCATTTTTGAAGGGTATGGCGTAACAGAAACGACTCCAGTACTTTCTATTAATACGCCTTTGGCTTATAAAGATGGATCGGTTGGTCAGTTTGTACCTGATATTGAGTATCGTCTAGAGTCCGTTGATGGCATTACCGAAGGGGGGCGTTTATTTGTGAAAGGCCCTAATATTATGAAGGGCTACTTAATGCCAGACAATCCAGGGGTTTTGTTGCCACCTAAAGAGGGCTGGCATGATACAGGGGATATTGTGGATGTGGATGAAGATGGTTTTGTTTGGATTAAAGGCCGCGCCAAACGCTTTGCCAAAATAGGAGGAGAGATGGTCTCTCTAATCGCCGTTGAGGGTTATATTAACGAAGCCAGCCCAGAAGGACATCATGTGGTGGTGGCGATATCGGATGAGCGAAAAGGGGAGCGCTTGGTGTTGGTTACTGATGACCCTACCTTGTGCAGAAGCACGATTACTGAAGCCGTAAAAAAGAGACAACTATCTGAAATTATGATTCCAAAAACCACGATATTAGTTGAACAAGTCCCTATTTTAGGGACAGGAAAAACCAATTACCCTGAGGTTCAAAAACTGGCAGAGCAGAACTTTGGTTCGGTTAAGTAATTGTATTAAGTAGAGTAAATTTTAAAAGCCACTCAATGGGATATTTTTTTGATATGATAAATTACGTATATAACAAAACGTAAAAGGCTTCATCATGCAAAAAATGGTTCAAATTGCTTTCGTTTGCTTATCGCTTACTTTATTAAGTGGTTGTCAGTTGCTTAATGTAAAACAGAGCAGTCCTATTTTAAGTGACCGTATGGGTGAAGTCAGTCCACTTGTGATTGATTCGGGTACGGTTATTACCGACAATCAACAGGCGTTTGAAGAAAAGCTTGCGTTGATTAATCAAGCCACAAAATCCATTGAATTGGCCTATTTTATCTTTTCAGACGATTACAGCTCGTCGGTGTTGGCGAGTCATTTAATTGCCGCCAGCCAACGAGGAGTAAAGGTTCGTTTATTGGTGGATTATGTAACCAATTACAGTCGTTTAGATTGGTTCTCTATGCTGGAAGCAGAGGGGGGGGGAAATTTAAGCGTACGCTTTTACGGCCGTCCAACTCATAACATGGTTAAAGATGCTGTTTACATGACCTTAGGTTGCAATGATTCGGCACCCAGAGCGGACAAAAATGCGTGCAGTCAAGAAAAGCTCGCTAAGATTGAACGAATTTTTCAAGCCGAAAAAATAGAAGGAACGTCGGCAGAATTGCTCAATATTTCCAATATAAATTTGGCAGAATCGGGTCTATTTTTATCTGGTTTTTATGGTAAAAATACCGACGCCATGGCTCTTGCCATTGAACAAGGTCAAAATGTATCCATTGATTATTTGAGTTCAATCGACAGTAAGGGAAGTTCAAGTCAAATAAAACAGTTTAAACACTTTGGTAAAATTTATTGGAAATCACGTACAGGGCCCGCTTACCAAAGGGTGTTTAACCGCATTAAAACTGCACTGGCATTTAAACATTATGGTGATGCATTAAATCCCGTGTATGCTTCTTTTTCGCAGTTTTTGCCTATTGAACGACAAAACATAGACGAAGCGGCAAGAGATTGGGACTTCTTTACCGATTACACACATCATAAATTGCTACTGGTCGATAACCAATCTTTTATTTTAGGGGGGCGAAATATTGAAGACGCCTACCACATGCACCCAAACTCATTGAGTGCAAAATACACCTTTATGGACACCGATTTAACCATTCATTTATCCGAACCAAGTCGTAAAATGCAGCACCGTTTTGATACGCTGTGGTCCTTTGTTCGCACCGCTTCGTTGTCAGAGGTTCGACAACATGCGCCCAATGACTTTATTGCCAATTGGTACTGGGCAAATGATGCGTGTTTAGAAGCTTTTCAATTAAAAGGGTGTCGTACCGATTGGTTAAAGCGAGTGAATTTAAGCTTGGAAACACGTATTGATCTTGAAAAAACCAAGCTAAAAGAAAACCAAGAAGTCTATCAAACAGAGTATCAATCCTCTAATACGTTTGCTAACGATTTTCCATCCTTTTCCGTTGCACCGATGGCGGTTGGAACGTACCTTGAAAACTTGCCTTATGGTACGCACGATCAGCAACGACAGTTTGGTACAAAGTATAATCAAGTGTTGCGGAGTAATAAAAATATTCATGCTTACTGGCTAAGCAAGTTAGAAGAACAGTGCTCTGTTGAGGATAAATCCCCTAGAGAGGTCTATTTTTATAACGCCTATTTTTTCCCCCCCCCTAATTTGATGCTGGCATTTAAAGCGTTGGTGGATGGCTCTAAGGACTGTCGTCACGTTACCTTAAACATTATGACTAACTCGGTAGACACCACCGATTTAGTGCCCGTTAATATTTTAGCCAGCCATAGTTTGAAAGCCTTTGCAGATTTTTACACAGCACAGTTTAATAAAAACAGAAGCGCGACCATTCGTTACTTTGAATACCAAAAAACAGAAGGACAACCATTGTCATTGCACAGTAAAGTCACCTTATTTAACGACGCGTTGATCGTTGGATCGGCCAATTTGGATGTTCGTAGTTACTTTATGGATACCAATAATGCACTGGTAATTGAGGAGGATAATGCACTGATAAATCAGTATAAACAATACCTTGATGCACGAATAAACAACACCAATTTATTGAAGCTTAAAAATGTGGAACTGAGTTCCAAAACCTTTGAGGCGATGGTCGCGAACGATCGTGCATTACTGCAAGCATCGTTAGAAAAATATGCGGTACAAAACAGGTTGTCTGAAACACAACATCAAGCATTGATCCAAAAAATGGAGGAGCTTACAGCGGCCGCTTATCAACTGACCAAGCGTTTATTGGAGAGTGATTCAAGCTTTGAGCAACAAAAAATAAGCGAGCAATTCCATCAGTTGTTTAAGACAATTTAGAAATACGAAGTTATTGTTATTAATGTTTAAGGCACTCAATTGAGTGCCTTTTTTATGCGTTAGTGCTTATAAAGCGAGGCCAATTGTTTGCCTTTTTTAGCCTGTTTTTGAGAGGGGGGGGGAGAATTTTTTGCCATCTCTTCAAGGTGTGTGCAGATGTTTTTTAATGTATTATCGGGCAGTTTAGCGTTTGAAAATAGGTGCGCTTCAAGTTGATAAATTGCTTGTTTTAACTCACTGTTTTCCAGTGCATTAAAAGATTTAATTGAGTTGTGTGTTTTTAGCTGTATTTTAAGCTGGCTGTAAAATTCGCTGGCTGCAGGCATCTCATTACCATCACAGAGCGTGAGTGTTGATTGTGCTAAAGGCTGTTGCGTTTCAAGCGAAGTATTTACAGCAAGTTGTTGCAACTGTGTTTTGAGTTTTTTAGTTTCTCTGCGCCATAAAACTAAGGTTATAAACCATGCAAAGCCTAGTAGGCTTGTAATCAACGGCCAAATAAATGAGGTTTCACGTGAAACATTTGGCTGAGTGTTACTGTTTGTATGGTTTAAATCGGCCGTTGTTGAGGGAGTCGGCATGGGTGTTGTGGTGGAGGATGTGGGTGTACTGGACTGTGCATTGTTAAGTGCTGGTAGTACTGTAAATCGGCGTGCTTTAATGGTTGCTGTTTCCATGCTTTGTGTTTGGGTATTAAACCACTCTAATGGTTGTTCAGGCAGTGTTACTTGACCTTCTTGGGTAAAAATAATGGTTTGTTTGGTTTGTTGCGTACTGCGAATACCATTGTCTAAGGCTCTCTCTTCTGTAATTGGTTGGTCGTTGTATACCTTAAAACTCGATTGGTTTTCTGTTTTTAGCTCGGGCAGTTGACTGGTGCGTAGACCTGTTACGGTAAGGGTAAGGGTACGGGTTAAGCTATCTCCAACGCGAATTGTATTTTTTTGGGAATCCCAAGTTTCAGACAGTGTTAAGGATTTGGCGGGTAACCAATATGTATTGGCTTTATTTTGTACAGGTTCTGGCAGTACAGTTAAGGTTTGAGTTTTTGCTATCTCTTGAACGCCTTTTTGGCGATTTTGGTATTGCTGTATGCCTGAAAATACAGGACCTTTAATGGTAAATTTGCCACTTTTTTGAGGGTAAAAAGCGTAAAGCCATTCGTAAACTGTATAGTTTTTTCCGTTGATATTTTTACCATACATTGCTTGGTCTTTAAGGGTAGTGGTTAGACTGTTCTCAAAAACGGGTGGACGAATATTGCCTTGAAATGTACCTAAAAAGTAGAATCTTAAGCGGTAAATAACCTCTTCTTGTACATAGGCTTGTTGTTTATTAAGATTAGATTCTAAAAAGTAGTTTCCCATTACGGCCATCGATTTTTTGGGCGCAGGGCGTACTTTAATTTTATAAGGTGTACTTTGAACGCCTTCTACTTGCAACGGTGGCACAATGAGTTCCCCTTCTTGTTTAGGAAGTAGGGTGATTTTCCACAGTGTACTGCTGCTAAAATTACCGTTAATAATGGCAATTTGATTACTTTGCTGGCGGCCTAAAATTTCAAATTGGTCTTTAAGGCTGTCTAAATTTAATTGGCTATTTCGGGTTTGAAAGTCAGCACGAACAGTAAGGGTAATAATGTCTCCAATTTCAACCGTTTGACGATCGGTAGATACGTCTAATGTTTTTGCAAACGCCCACAAAGGAAGCGTTAGTAAGAGTGTAAACAGCACAATACGCGATATAAACCGTAGGCGTTTTGGTTGGGTTTTACCCCACGTTTTTGGGGTTTGTATGTTGGACATTGTGTTGAGTGTAATGTGGTTTATTGTATGACTCATAATCGTTACCATTGTTTGCTATTTGGGTTGGGCTGGATAGACTGCTGTTGGTACTGGTGCTCAAATTTTTTTTCTAAAAACAGAGCAGGTTCATCAGGAATTTGATTTAACCAATTTTGAATGGCACGTTGTTTTTCCTGCTCTTTAGGTGTTAAAGAGCTTGGTTCGGCCATTGGGCTGTCTTGTAATGTATTTTTTTGATTACTGAGTTTTCCAGAGTCTCGTTCGGTTTGATTTTGATGCGCTTCACTGCTTTTTGAATCTTGCGTACGCTGGTCATCTAACGCCTCTTTTTCATCCTCTGAAGAGGGGGTTTTGTTGGTTTTGGAATCTTCTTTTTTAAGACGCTCTTTTTTATCTTTTTGTGAAGCCGATTCGTTATCTTTAGAGTGATTGT
>Ga0256834_1002550_pt1 | contig 11409 bp, 8 predicted proteins | sample 4281140metaG_FD_190536 | JGI IMG/M metagenome (GOLD analysis project Ga0256834, IMG submission 190536) | Hydrothermal vent microbial communities from East Pacific Rise, Pacific Ocean - 4281-140 | ecosystem: Environmental > Aquatic > Marine > Hydrothermal vents | place: Pacific Ocean: East Pacific... | reverse complement strand
CTCACATACTTACCGGTTTAAAATATATAATACGTCAAAGCAAGACATACGACTAAAAAAAATATATCTGGAAAAAGGCAATCAATCGTTTTACCGTCTCAATGTGGACGGCGATGCCGGAAAATCGTTTGAAAATATATTGATACACGCCCGCGACAGTATTTTTGTCTTTGTAGAAGTAACTGCCGACATCAACCAACTAACCGACCCTGTTTATGAAGAAAAACTTTTGGTCGAAGACGCCGGCAAAACCGACAGCATACTACTGACTTCATTTGTCAAAGATGCATATTTTTATTATCCCGAACGTTACCCCGACGGCAGCAAACAAACCCTAACCCTCTATACCGACCCCGATACCGGTGAAACCAGCGAAGTGTATGGCTTTTTCTTAAACGGCGACACCCATTTTACAAACGAAAAACCCATTGTTATATACGGACACATGGCTGTTCCGTCGGGACACACCTTAACAATTGAACAAGGAGCTCACTTGTATTTTCATTTTAATTCGGGATTGATAGTTTGGGAAAACGCCAGTCTCAAAGTAAACGGCACCTTAGGAAACGAAGTTATTTTTGAAGATGATCGCATGGAACCCGATTTTGATAATCGTCCGGGTATGTGGAATTTTATTTGGCTACGCGAAAACAGTAAACAAAACGAAATCAATTACGCCGTTATCAAAAACGCCGAAGCCGGATTAATTGCCTACCCCTCTACCGATTCGCAACCTGTTTTGCATATTAAAAATACACAGATTTACAATTGTAGTTTGGTCGGAATATATGGCATCGCTACCCATATTGAAGGAGAAAACTTGGTTATGAACAATTTCGGCATGTCGGCAATAAACCTGCAATTGGGTGGTCAATATGACTTTAAACATTGCACATTTGCCAACTACGGCGGTGGAATACGCAACGAAAAATCAGGCGCCGTGTATGTAAGCAATTACCTCAAAACCCCCGATGAAATTTATGTAAACGACTTACAACAATTCAACATGAGCAATTGTATAGCCTATGGCAATGCAAGTATCGAATTTTATTTGGACAAAAACGAAAATGCAAATTTTAACTACCTCATAAACAATAGTTTAATAAAATTCAACGACCCTCAAAATCATTTTGACAATATCCCCGAAGTCGATTTTGACGATGTCATACATTATCAAAATATTCAGCTCAACGAAGAACCTGTTTTTGAAAATCCGCAAGAAAACAAGTTGGCAATCGGTGAAACATCACCATGTATCAACAGGGGTAATTTGACTACCGCACAACTTGTCCCGTTTGATATTTTGGAAAAAAACCGCACGCTGGAACCCGATTTAGGTGCTTACCAACATATTAATTTTGACAACCCCTAAATCGCTTTGGAAAAACTTTTTCGATTGTTTTTCATATTCGGGTCAAAAGCAGCGGCAATGTTTCGCAAAAAAAACTGCCCCGTGCGAGTCAATTCCAAAATATCGTTTACAAAAGTTAACAACCCCTCTTGTTCAAAATCTTTCAATACATTAAAATCGACTTGGGTAACTGCATAAATTTCATCGATACTTCTATTGGTTTGGATTGCCAAATTCTTAAAATCAACATACATATTACACATAATTTGTTCGATAATTTCACGAATAAGTTTCTCATCGTCATTGACAAAATAAAATTTTTCGATAGGAAAAACACCATTATCAATTGCTTTCATATATTTGGTAATACTTTTGGTATTTTGCAAATAAGCACTCGCAAGCTGACTGATCCCGCTTACACCCAACGCATAAACTTGTCCGGTCGTTTCGAGGGTGCAATAACCTTGGAAATTTCTGTGTAAACGTTTGTTTTTTAAAGCTATACTAAGTTCATCGTGAGGTTTGGCAAAATGATCCAACCCGATAGGTTTGTAGGTTGCAGCCGTTAAAATATCGTAAGCTTTTTCAAATAAAGCAATTTTTTCTTCGGCACCGGGTAAACCAAATTTTTCCAAACCTTTTTGCTGTTTTTTAAGCCAAGGCACATGGGCATATGAAAAAACCGCCAGACGGTCGGGACTTAATGAAACGGCTCGCTCAATGGTTTGTTCATAACCCGAAAGGTTTTGAAAGGGCAAACCGTAAATAAAATCCAAATTTAAAGATACATGCGAATACGATTGAATGTGCGCAATAATTTCATCAACCGGTAGCAAAGGTTTTTGTCTGTTTACAGTTTCCAATACTTTGTTATCAAAATCTTGAATTCCAAAACTTAATCGATTAAATCCCAATTTAACCAATTCATCGACATAATTTTTGGTCAAATGTGCCGGATGGCACTCCATAGCTATTTCGGGGTTCGCTATTGCTTCAAAACTATCATATAACTTATTCATTATGACTTTGATATTCTCTACCGGTAAATAATTCGGTGTACCTCCACCCCAATGTATTTGAGATATTTTGCGTTTATTGTTCAACAAAGTTTTGAGCAAATCGATTTCCTTTAATAAAGAAGCAACATATTTATCCATCAGTGTTTTATTGCTTGTTATCAACGTATTACAACCGCAATAGGTACACAACTGTCCGCAAAAAGGAATATGTATGTAAATGGAAATATTTTCGGGATTTTCAAAATTTGAATTTACTATGGCTTTTACCATCGATTCATAATCTGTAGCTTCTTTAAAATAATTAGCCGGCGGATAACTGGTGTATCGTGGCGTTGGTTGGTTGTATTTTTGATATAAATATTTAGGTATTTTCATTTTATCAATCAATTTAATTGTCTGTATATCGAGTTTTAATTTCAGGAAATTCTTTATATAAATACGGAAGTAACACCAGCAACAAAGTTGATAGCAAAACTTCTAACACATACAAACCTTCGTATCCCAAATTATGAGCCAGTTTGCCACTCATTACCGCCAGTAACAAACTACCTATATGCGTCAAAACGATTTGCAGAGTAAAGTCGGTGCCTGCCCTGCCTTTTCGAACCCAGTCCATTGCAGTTGTATAAATAAAAACCGAAGCCATACCATAAACACCCCAAACACTCAAAACCGCCAACAAGTATTGATAATACTCACCGGTATTTTGAGATAACCATAAAAAATAAACTCCCGAAAGTAAAACCAAAAACAAAATGAGCTTTAATACTATGTGCTTGTGGTACTTTTTGATAAAAAATCCGGTCGCAACGGCACTTATTGCTCCGAATGCCGGTCCGTAAATACCTGACATCAACCCGATTTGTTTGGTATTGTATCCCAAATCGACCAACCAAGGTTTTAGCATGGTCAAAATTCCTATTAATCCGGCATAAAAGAGCAACAAAAAAAGCACTCTTTTACCCATATAAGGTCTTTTAAAAAACCATAATATTTCGTTCCATCCGACTTTATCATTTTGTTTGGCTACCGATTTCGATTGGGTTTTGAACCCTACCAAAGGCAGCAGTGCCAAAAGCACAAAGCCCGACAAGGCAACCAACAAATATCTCCAACCAAAATAATGATAAATAATCAAAAGTATGCCGCTACCGGTTACCGTCCCCAAAAAACTTCCGGCAGATTGCATACTGTTTCCCAAACTTCTTTCATCTTTTTTTAAAATCAAATAAGCGAACGCATCGGTAGCTATATCTTGTGTGGCAGAAGCCGTAAAAGCTATCAACAACAAAAAAACAATGAGTTTAAAATCCGTATGAAAATCTAACAATGCCGTTATTAAGATAACCGCTGCGTAAAACATTTCGGAAACAAAAATCCACTTTTTATAATTGGTTACCGTATCTCCCGATTTATCGATGAGCGGAGCCCATAAAAATTTTAAAATCCACGGCAATTTTATCAATTGCAACAAACCAATAGCCGTGAGTGAAAAATTTTCGAGACGCATAATTATCGGCATAACCGTTGAAAAAAAAGTCATGGGAATAGATTGTGCCAAGTATAAACTCAACAAAGTGGTATATTTTGATATGTTTTTGGACTTGTTCATAAATGATAAAAAAGGGGCGGTCTAAAAAGATTAAATTATCTGTCATTTCGATCGAAAGGGAGAAATCTTCAACTTGAAAATCAGCGAGTTAAAAATTGTTTTTTTCAAATTATATTAATTAAACCTTTTGAGACCGCCCCCCACCGGTGCCTGATACCTGATTGTTTGTGTAACAGACACCGGCAAGTGTAAATATTAAAATTTCACTTTGACATAACCGCCAAACTGCATGGGACGAGCCGGTTCAACATAAGCTTTGTGCAATGTTGAAATAGTAAAATAATACCTGTTATAACTTGTATTGAGTAAGTTTTTACCCCACAATCCCAAACTGATTTTATTTTTTAGCGCTATCCTCATATCGACATTTAACAGTGAATAAGCATCTTGATAAGCCTCATTGGATACTTCCCAATAAAATTTTCCGAAGTAAGTATAATTAACATTTAATTTGACAAACTTGACGTATCGACCGTTTAACCAAAAATTATAACCGGCAGAAGTTCCATAAGTAAATTTAGGAACCAAAGGAATATAATTGCCCGAGTAATCCACCGTTTCGTTTTTTTTATAAACGTCAAATTCGGCATCGGTATAGCCCAGCGCACACGATATATCAAAAGTACTATTCAATTTTAGACGAGCTTCAAGTTCAAAACCTCTACTGGTTGAATAACCGGCATTTTTAATCATAATACCTCTTCCGCTTGGCACCGATTGTACTACTTGTTGGTCTTTCCAGTCAATATAAAACAAACTCATATTTGCCGTTAATTTATGGTTTAACCAAGTAGATTTTAATCCGGCTTCATAGTTCCATGTATATTCGGGTTGATAAGTTTCATCTTCGCTGCGTTCGATGGTAGCGTTAAAACCTCCTGCTTTATAACCTTTGGTTATACCTGCATATATATTAATGTGTTTGCCGGTTGTGTAAGTCAAACCCAACTTGGGCAAAAGTTGATTATAACTTAAATAGTGCACAAAATCGTCTTTATGTATATTTCGATTTGCCACATTCACATCATAATTGTAATCCATACGCGATTTTTCCATATCCCAACGCAATCCGGCAGTAAACAACCATTTGTCAAACGGAAGGCTTAATTGACCGAATAAAGCGCCTCCGTCTATATTTTGGTCGTAAGTTTTGTAAAGTTGCATGATTCCGTGCGAAGTGGTTATATCCACCCAAACATCTTTATATAAGTGCCTTTGAAAAGAAAAAAGTCCGGCAATCCATTGCAATTTGTTTGCACTTTTCGATTTAAAAGTCAATTCTTCAACATAAGCTTGGTTATCCCGTTCCATATCGATAAAATAAATATCGACAGGCAAAAAATCTTGATCGATTTCATAATTATCGACAAGATTTTGATAACTTCCCGAAAAATTTACATCAAAATTTCGGGCTTTGTAGTTCATAAAAATTCCTCCCGAAAAAAAAACTCTGTCATAAGCACTCGAACGGTTATAATCAATAGGCATTGCCGTTTGATTTAAACTGTCATAAACCGCATACGGAAAGCCCGCTTGATTGTTTTTTTCATACCCGGTAACCATACGAATCTTTACACTATCGGAAATTTTATACAACATTTTTATTCGTCCTGTATAAGTATCCATGGCATCGGGACGAGAACCGTCGTATCGGTTGGTAAAAAAACCGTCTTTGTGCGCATAAGCAATATCAGTCAATAAACTTAGTTTTTGCGTAATCGGAATATTCAATCCGCCTACCGCTTTTTGTTGATTGTAATTGCCATAGTCCAATTTAAATGTTCCTTTCCAACGAAAAACAGGTTCGGGTGTGTAAACTTTTATTAAACCTCCCATGGTATTGCGTCCGTAAAGAGTTCCTTGCGGACCGCGTAAGACTTCTATTTTATTCACATCCGCCAATTCAAAATTAAGCGTTCCACTATCAAAATAAGGTATATCATCGACATAAACTCCTACCGAAGGTTCTCCTTTGCTTACTCCAATACCTCTTATGTAAACATCTGTATTTAAACGTGTTCCGTGTTCGGGCATGAACAAATTGGGCACAAAACCATTTAATGATGTCAAATTATCGATTTTTAAGGTCTCAATTTGTTTGGCCGAAACAGCTGTTACCGACAAGGGTATTTTCTGAATTTTTTGACGAGTTTTTCCGGCATCAATTATCACCTCATCAATCTTTATCGTATCTTGTTTTTGTATTTGTGCCGACAAAAACCAAGGAATAAACAACACAATCATCAAGTATATTCTCATATTTCATTATTTTTTCGGTGTATTATATTTGAGAACAAAAGTATCGCAATTGGCAATTAAAAAATATCGCTAAAAGAATTTTAAATATCGACAATAAAATATTTATTTAAAAAATACCACAACCTCTATTAAAAAAACAGATTAACATGTAACATTTGTAACCGTAAGAAAAAATATCTTTAAAAGAATTTAACAAAAAACAATAAAACCTATCCTGTCATATAAACAATAAAATTTTTGTGTAATTTTGAAATCAAAAATAAATTTATGCGTGTAGTAATTCAAAGAGTAACCGAAGCAAGTGTAAGTATTGACGGCAAAATCAAAGACAGCATACATAAAGGCTTGGTCATATTGATAGGTATAGAAAAGGCCGATAACCAAGAAGATATCGATTGGTTGGTGCATAAAATTAAAAATCTCAGAATATTTAATGATGAAAACGGCATGATGAACAAATCTTTGACAGACATAAAAGGCGAAGTTTTGATTATAAGCCAATTTACTTTACACGCCAAAACCAAAAAAGGACATCGTCCTTCCTATATTCATGCCGCCAAACCCGAAGTTGCCATTCCGCTCTATGAATCTTTTGTCAATACCTTTAAAAATCAAATCAATACCAAAGTAGCAACCGGCAATTTCGGTGCCATGATGGATATAACTTTGACCAATCACGGTCCGGTTACCATATTAATAGACACCAAAAATAAAGAATAACCAGATATTTTTAAAAAAAATTATCAAGCTTGACACTCATGAATATGAAATGAGAAAGCGGTAAATTTCAAGAATATTTTTTGTATTGTAAGTTTTTTATGTAATTTCGCAGCTAAATTTATTTATATCATGGCTAAAATTAAAGCAGAAATCATAGGTATCGGTAGTTACATTCCTACCAAAGTGGTTCCTAATACACATTTTTTGGACTGGGAGTTTTATGATGCCAAAGGCAATAAATTTGATACCCCCAACGAAGAAATCATCAAAAAATTTAAAGCCATTACAGGCATTGAAGAGCGTCGTTGGATGGAAGACGATATGGTAGCATCGGACATGGCGGTTATAGCCGCTCAAAGAGCTCTGGACGACTCGGGGATAAATCCCAATGATTTGGACTATATCATTGCAGCTACCAATTTTGGAGATGTCGAAAAAGACAACTATTTTTCCGATTTTATGCCTGCTGTTGCTTCTCGTATCAAACACAGGTTAAAATTGGCTAATCCCAAAGCCGTAGCTTTTGATATTATTTTCGGTTGTCCGGGCTGGCTTCAAGCTTTGATTATGGCAAACCAATTTATGAAAGCAGGTGATGCCAAATATGCCATGATTGTAGGAGTTGAAGGACTATCAAGAGTTGTGGACCCTTATGACAGAGATGCCATGATCTTTGCCGATGGTGCCGGTGTGGTTATTGTCAAACTCAATGCCGAAGAAAACGGAAGCGGAATTTTATCTTACAAAACCGTTTCACATGCTCACCCCCAAGCCGAATTGTTATTTAACGATAAATCATTTAATCCCAATCACAACCCAAAAGCCAAATTTATCAGAATGCAAGGGCATAAAATATACGAATATGCCCTCAATGAAGTGCCCGCAGCCATGAAAGCGGCAATGGACGAAAGCGGTTATGATATTGACGATTTAAAAAAAGTATTCATACACCAAGCCAACGAAAAAATGGACGAACAAATCGTAAAACGATTTTACCGATTGTATAAAAAACCCATGCCAAATGACATTATGCCAATGAATATCAACAAGTTGGGAAACAGCTCGGTTGCCACCATTCCTACGTTGATGGATATGGTACGAAACGGCGAATTGCCCCCGCACGACTTACAAAAAGGAGACATAATTATGTTGGCATCGGTAGGAGCCGGTATGAATATCAATGCCGTAGTAATGAAATATTAATAAAATTGGCTCTATCACAAATTTAATCAAAACAACTGTTAATTGCCAGTTTTAATACGGGACGTTATGCAACGATTTTTTTGATACCGAATTGTTTGCCGGATTTTTACGTGTTTTTATTTTGCTTTGTAAAAATTTTCCCCGCAACACACTATCACAAATAGGACGACAAAACTTCGATGTCGCTCCGTATGGTATGAAATGTTACGATAAGTAATACCAAAATCAAAATAGAACATTATTCAAAAAACTTTTTTCCGCCTGCTTGTTTGCCGTTATAACCGGTTCCCGAAGCAGCTCTTTTGTCGGTAAGTCTGTCTTGTCCAAATAAAAAGCCCACCCTTATATTGAAAGAAAACAGTTTGTTGTCCGAGCCCCATATATTGCCCATACGAACCAAGGCACCGTCATCGGAACCGCCATAATAATAAAAACCCGCACTTATATCAATGGATAAAGTTTTTTGCAAAATCCATTCTTTACCATACTCCAAACCAAATAAGAATAAGGTATGATTATACTTGGTGAATTCCGTTTGATCAAAAAACCAACCGGACGACTCGTATGAACCCGAACTAAATCCAAGTGTCGGTGCAAAATACCCTCCGTGCAAAACATGTCTGGGTCTGTATTCATTGGATTTTTTAAACAAAGATTTCACCTTAAAACGATATGAAAGCTGTAACCCAAATCCCGAACGATTTCTTATAAAATCTTCATTTACCATACCAATACCGTAAAATTTGAGTTCGCCAAAAATACTCTGTCCGGGCACCAAGGCACGCTCGTATGACAAACCCAACGTATTACTGCCAAAGGCACTGAAATGCAACATCAAATTGTTGATTTTATCATCGGCATAATACCAAACATTTTCTTCCGGATCCTTCATTTTGACCTTATTTCCGGTATGAAATTTAATTTCTCTTACCAAAACCTTGTCTATCGTAAAAACAACCCCGTCGGGATCATTATAATCTACATATTTTATTTGAACATCATTAATTTCTTTTACAATAACTTTCAATCTGGTTCCGTTTTTTTTGACAATAACATCTTGTGCTTTTAAACCGAAAACAAAACCAAATAATAATATAAATGTCCAAAAAAGTTTATTTTTCATAACAAAAATCTTTATAAATTTAAACATAACAAACTTACAATAAAATTATTAAGAAACAAAAATTACAAAACACAGTTTTAACAATCGGAAATATATTTATGGATTATTAAAATGTAACTTACTTATAATCATGTATTTAAATTATGACAGAAAACAAAATCCACCTTGATATCAACAAGTGTTCGTTGAACAAAGTAAATAAAGTCAAGTATATTGTAAACGCTTGGTTTATAAATTGAAGAGCTTTGGTTTATTAATTACAAAAGTTTGGCACCGGTTCCTGCTGATTGAGGAAAACAAAAACGACCGTATTCTAACCGAACTCCTGTTGCAATATCATTTTTGAGCAGAACGGCACCGTCCAAATCGGCATAGTCACACAAGGGCAACAACTGAGCCGCCGCCGAAATACCAACAGATGATTCGGTCATACAACCAATCATGGTTTTTAATCCCAATTTTCGGGCATGCAACAACATTCGTCTGGCGGGCGTGATACCTCCTGCTTTCATCAATTTTACATTAATACCGTCAAATCCAAGTGCACACTTTTCAACATCGGCTTCGGTTCGTGAAGATTCATCGGCTATCAACGGTAATACGGATTTTTGTTTAACCTCTCGCATGGCTTCATATTGGTCATAAGGCAAAGGTTGTTCGATAAATTCAACACCCAATTGTTTTAGTTGCTTACTGTTTTCGATAGTTTGAGCAACAGTCCATGCAGTATTGGCATCAACACGAAAGGGTTTATCGGTTATTTGACGCAATTCTTTTATTATTTCAATATCGTGTTCCGTGCCCAATTTAATTTTATAAACCGGCCAAGGCTTTTCCAATAATTTTTGACGCATAACATCAAGACTGTCAATAGCAATGGTATAAGTGGACAAGGGAATTTGTCCTAACGAATAACTCCAAAGTTTCCACAAAGCTTTCCCTTGTAATTTTCCATACAAATCATGAGCAGCTTCATCGATTGCTGCCATCAAAAAACGAAAGTCTTTTAGACGAGGATATAAAAAATTATCGTAAAAATCTTCGGGAGTGGTAAAATCATAACGTTCTAATTCGGGTTTGAGGTTGAGTAATCCGCTTTCCAAATTATCCGGTGTTACTCCATAATAACGATTTTGGGTTGCTTCACCATATCCTGTTTTTCCTTCGGATTCCAAAGTTACTATAAAAGTAGGTTGAACCGTATGCACCGAACGAGAAATACCAAAGGGGTGTTGCATTTGCAAATTGAAATGTCGAAAATTAATTTGTAGTTGCATTTTTTAGATGTTGATAATGTTTATTAAATATAACGACGAAAACTTTAAAAGCCTGTTATTTGATCATTTCTTTAACTTTTTCCAAATACATTACGGAATTGGGACCTTCCATAAATAACAAATCCAAGATACTTAAATTGGGTAAAAATCCGTTTCTATCGTCAAACATTTGCGTATAAATCGGTAATTTTTGCTCAATTTCAAGTGGTTTTTTGGCATTTTTCAGATATCGAAAATCTTTCTGATAATTTGAATTAAAGGTTTGAGTCAGATCATAATCAAAGTTCAAGTCCAACAATTCGTTTACGGTTTCGATGGTTTTGATATTTAAATCGATCAAATATTCAAATTTTTGATGAAACAAAGGATACAAGTCATCTTCAAAGTATTCAAAATAAGGCGATGTCCGATAAGCGGTTTCCAAGCTACGCCAATGTTGTTTTTGCCAGTCAAAATCATTTGACACACGCACATCTTTATACAACTGTTTGCCGTCGGTATGGGTATGTTTTACTTGCACAGACAACAATTGCTTACCGTTGGCACTATGTATGTACATCCGACTTCGATAAGTTTGTTTGTCGTAATAGTCCATGACTTCAAACAAAATCTTATCTGACGAACTCATCACTGCGTACGAAAGAATCGATGGAAAATATGTTGGGTGTATAATCATTAAATTACGAATTACGAATTACAAATGAAAAATTTAAAACTACAAACTACAAACTAAACACTACGAACTACGAACTAAACACTATGAACTAAACACTACTTAAATTACAAATGATGAATGACGAATTATAAATGAAAAATTAAAACTACAAACTATGTACTACGAACTA
>Ga0256834_1002549_pt1 | contig 11411 bp, 10 predicted proteins | sample 4281140metaG_FD_190536 | JGI IMG/M metagenome (GOLD analysis project Ga0256834, IMG submission 190536) | Hydrothermal vent microbial communities from East Pacific Rise, Pacific Ocean - 4281-140 | ecosystem: Environmental > Aquatic > Marine > Hydrothermal vents | place: Pacific Ocean: East... | reverse complement strand
CGTGTTGAAAAAATTGCGATTAAAGATGCAAAATTAAGAACCTTTATTGCTGATGATAACAGTAGAGATGATTTGGTAGCACATATTTATGATGTTACCTATGGCGTTGTAAAACCTACCGATAATTTAGTGGTTATTGATGATAGTATTGTACGTGGTACTACCTTAAAGAAAAGTATTATCAAAATATTAGACCGCTTAGGACCTAAAAAAATTATTGTTGTTTCTTCAGCTCCACAAATACGTTATCCTGATTGTTATGGGATAGATATGGCAAAATTAGAAGAATTTATTGCCTTTAGAGCAGCTTTAGAGCTCCTTAAAGAAACCAATCAATATCCTATTATTGATGAGATATATAAACTGTGTAAACAACAAGAAAATGTAAAAGAAGAACAATTAGAAAATTATGTACAAGCAATGTACAAGCCTTTTACAGCAGAACAAATTTCTGATAAGATTGCACAAATGCTAAAAACAGAAGCTATCAATGCTGATATAGAAGTTATTTTTCAATCTATTGAAAATTTACACAAAGCCTGTCCTAAAAATGCTGGCGATTGGTATTTTACAGGTAACTACCCAACTATTGGTGGTACAAAAGTGGTAAACCGAGCATTTATCAACTTTTATGAAGGAAATAATAAACGAGCATATTGATTTTGTTTGTTTATAGTAACTTTGTTTCTTAACAAACCTATAGAAAAAGGAGACAAAATGGAATATAGAAAAACTCTTTTAAGTGATTTAGATTTAATAACAGAATTATTACAGCTAGGAAGAATAACATCCTGTTTTCGTTAAATTTACAGAGAATCTTTTACCTTGGCATTCTAATTGCTATATCCTACTTACAATAAATACAAACATATGAAAACCCTTACATCAATAACATTAAGCGTAATCACATTAATCATGTTTACACAATGTGCCAGCAGTCAATTTGATAAAAAACCACCTTTTACTGTGGACAATGCCAAGCATCAAAAATGGGTTGGTGGTAAACCTGGCTCAAACGGAACTTTAGTAAACATAGAATTAACCGAAACAGTCGCAAACAACATAAGTTTTGATTCTATCTATTTTAACGGAGAAGCTGTAAAAGTTAGTGTTAGCTCTTTAAATGGTAAAACAACCATTTCAGGACGATTTTCAACAAATTCTTATAAAGATAGACCTTTAATTATAGATTCAGATCCTAAAAAAGAATTTGGTAATAAAGCTCCGATACTATCTCAAAAAATCCCTTTTGAACTTGCTAAAAATGAATGTGTTATCAGTTATACTATCAATAATAAAAAGCACTATTATAAACTTGGTGAATTAAAAAAAGGCAAGATGATCATTCACCAATAAAACTCTAATCTTAACAAAAAGTCGCTTCTAAAGTGCTTGATTATTTACATTCTGTCATTCCAGCATAGGAGGAATCTCATTGAAATTTTTATAGGTTCATCACTTCACTTATTCCTCTTTTCTCCCGAATCCTCTGTACTGAATGACATTTTACCATTAATAATTAATGCATTTAAGGCAAGAACATACACCAGTTTTTCTACCCTAAAATATTTTTGGCACAGTTTTAGTTTATACTACAGTAATAACATTAAAATTCACGCTTATGAAAGCTTTAAAATTACTTACCGTATTATTTTTAACCATCACTATATTTAATTCATGTGTCTCTAATGATAGTTATTATGTTGACGATTCTATTTCACTTGAACAATTAGTATCTTCATATGATTTATGGTATATAGATTATAATAGAACTACAGGCGATATTGATGTCCCTTTTCTATCAAAAGCTTTTACTTTATCATTCCATAACGGACGCTTAATTGCAAATAATAATTTAGTAGGTTTAGGGTCAGTTGGTGATGGTTATGGAGATGAGATAGGATACTACGAAACTATAAATGGTGTATTAGAAATAGATCATAAACAAGATGGTTTTATAGATTTAGAGGTTGTACAATTGTCTAATAATGAAATAAAATTAAGAGATACGCAAACAAATACTTCCTATTATTTAATAGGGTATCAAAAAAATAATTTCGACTACGACTTTGTTTTCTATGACAATATTGAATATTTTTTACAAGAATATGAAGCTTGGGAAAAAACATACGTGAGTCAAGAAGGTGCTTTGAATGATTTTGATAATGAAAACTTTTTACAATTTACACCTGAACAAAATACAACTTTTAGATCTTCTAAAGATGAGTTTGGCACGAATGTTGAATATCTTATTTGGGATTTTGTAGGTGGATATGAAGTGTTTGATGTTACAGGAAAAGACGACCTTAAAATTTTAACATTAGATTATGATTCTCTAGACAATGAAGAATTCGAATTGAGCGTTATAAGTGACAACAAGATTGATTTATTTCATGCTGCTTCTGGTACAACATATACCTTTAACGGAAGAAATAATATCATCTTCAAAAATATTGTAGGAAAAGGAAAAATTCCTAAAACAAGAAAACGATTTAAAACAAATCGTAAAACAAAAAAATAAAAACCAGCTTCCGCATAAGTTTCGGACATGCAGGTTTAACAATAAGGTTTGGTTAGTTGATTTTGGTTGATTAAGTTCAACCAATACACCGTCTCAGAAATTCTGAGGCGGTTTTTTTTGTATCTTTATTGTCATAATAACCACATATAAATATGAAAGGCCTTATAGAAACTTACATTGTTGACTCATTTACAGACAAACCCTTTAAAGGAAACCCAGCTGGAGTCTGTATTCTAAAAAATAAACTAAAAGACAGCCAAATGTTATCTATTGCTAAAGAACTAGGATTATCAGAAACAGCATTTATTAATAAACTAGACCATTTAGATACATACGGTATACGTTATTTTTCTCCTAAAATGGAAATTCCACTTTGTGGGCATGCAACACTAGCATCATCAAAAGTTATTTTTGAAAAAAATTCAAGCCTAACGAAAATTCATTTTATTACTATTCAAAATTTAGACTTAAAAATACAATGTAAAGACGAAAAGATACTTATGGAGTTTCCTGTATATAAAACAAAACCACAAGATGCTCCAATAGCATTACTCAATGCTCTTGGAATAGAAAAGGTGATAAATAGTGTATATAATGAAGAAACAGAGATTTTACTTCTTGAAATTAACGATAGTCAGGTATTAAATGATTTAACTCCAGATTTTGAAAATTTGAAGAGTTCTCATACATCAATAAACGGTGTTTTGGTTACTGCAATTTCTAAACAAGACAATTATGATTTTGAGTCGAGATATTTTTGGCCTTGGAGCGGAACAAATGAAGATCCTGTAACTGGAGCAACACATACTTTTTTAGCAAAATACTGGAGCAAACAATTGAACAAAACTAAAATGAATTCTTACCAGTGCTCAGAAAGAACAGGTTTTATGGAAGTTGAATTGATTAATGACGATAAATTAATCATTAAAAGTGTCGCACAAATAATTTTGAAAGGCGAATTAACAATTTAATAATACTTAGCAAACGCCTTTAAATAAAAAAATTCTTAAAACCAACTATCCCTGAGGCAAGTCATAGGGATATTTCGCTGGTTTCATACCCAGTGAAGCTGGGCACAAGCTTTGACCTTAGAGTCAAAAATCGAAATTTGGCATTTTAGGCATTTTACCTCACCCGAAACTGTAGAAAGGCAGTTTCGACCTCTCCCAAGGAGAGGTGAATCAGAAACCGTCTATTTACGTCAGAGGAATTATTTAGTTTTAAACGTTCTCACATAATTTACAACATCCCATCGTTGTTCTTCAGAAAGTATTGGTCCCCATTTAATCATATCATTTCTACCATTGGTAATTTTCCAAAAAAGTTCGCCATCAGATTGAGATTGTACCATGCTTAAGGTTAAATTTTGAGGCTTTGGTGTTAAAGCTTTACCACCAACACCATCACCTTTTCCTTGTTTACCGTGGCACACCATACACCTTGTTTTAAAAATTTTAGCTCCTTTTGTAGCAGAAGCACTTTTATTAGACGCATTAATAGGGTTTTTTAAGTCTTTTGCACCTTCTGGGGCTTTCCATCTATCTTCTTGAAAAGTAAAACTCATCACGCCTAAAAAGACGATAGCACCAAATATATAAAGTAATTGTTTTTTCATTATTTCTAGGTTTTAATTGTTGATAATTGTCTTATTATCATAGTATTTAAGGCAAATGATATGCCAAAGTTTGGGTTAAATGTAAAAAAACACAGTTAAATACAAACGTTTTTAATTACTTTTTATTCTAAAAACACTTTATTTTAACACAAAAAAGTAGTGATAAAGTAACTTTTAAATCACCAAACCACTACTTATAAAAAGGTTATTATTAAACTAATTACAAATCAAACTTAATCCCTTGTGCTAAAGGTAAGTCTGTTGTATAATTAATCGTATTAGTTTGACGTCTCATATAAACTTTCCATGCATCAGAACCAGATTCACGTCCTCCGCCAGTTTCTTTTTCGCCTCCAAAAGCACCTCCTATTTCGGCTCCTGACGTACCGATATTCACATTGGCAATACCACAATCTGAGCCTGCTACAGACAAGAAGCGTTCAGCTTCACGTAAATTATTGGTCATAATTGCAGAAGATAAGCCTTGAACTACTCCATTTTGGATTTCTATAGCATTTTCAACATCTCCAGAATATTTTAATAAATATAATATCGGTGCAAAAGTTTCGTGCTGTACAATTTCATAACTATTATCTGCCTCAGCGATAGCAGGTTTTACATAACAACCGCTTTCATAACCCTCGCCAGAAAGAACACCGCCTTCAATAATTAAATTACCGCCTTCATCAATAACTTTTTTCAAAGCTGCCTGATACATCGCAACAGCTTCTTTATCGATTAACGGTCCCATATGATTGTTTTCATCTAATGGATTACCAATAACTATTTGTTTATAAGCATCAACAATCGCATTTTTTACTTTATCATACATACTTTCATGGATGATCAATCGTCTTGTAGAAGTACAACGTTGACCTGCAGTACCAACAGCTCCAAAAACAGCTCCAATAACAGTCATTTTAATATCAGCATCTGGTGTAACAATAATAGCATTGTTACCTCCTAACTCTAATAATGATCTTCCTAAGCGTTCTGCCACTCTTTGAGCAACAATTTTACCCATTCTAATAGATCCTGTTGCAGAAATTAGCGGTACACGTTTATCAGTAGTCATTAATTCACCTACGCGATAATCTCCGTTTATCAAACATGAAATACCTTCAGGCAATCCGTTTTCTGCAAATACAGCTGCTGCTATATTTTGACAGGCAATACCACAAAGTGGTGCTTTTTCAGAAGGTTTCCATACACATACATCTCCGCAAATCCAAGCCAAGGCTGTGTTCCAAGCCCAAACAGCGACAGGAAAATTAAATGCAGAAATAATTCCGACAACGCCTAACGAATGGTATTGATCATACATTCTATGTCCAAAACGTTCACTATGCATGGTTGAACCGTCTAATTGTCGTGAAAGACCTACTGCAAAATCGCAAATATCTATCATTTCTTGTACTTCTCCTAAGCCTTCTTGGTAACTTTTACCCATTTCATAAGAAACCAATTTTCCTAATGGTTCTTTCAATTCACGTAATTTTTCACCAAATTGACGTACAATTTCTCCTCGTTGAGGAGCTGGTTTCAATCGCCAGGTTTTAAATGCGGTTGTTGCTGTTTGCATCATTGCTTCAAAATCTTCTGGTGATGTTGTTTTTACTTTTCCTATAAGTTTTCCGTCAACAGGTGAATAACTTTCAATTATTTCACCATTTGAAAACCATTTTGAACCTGTAGAAGTTCCTTCATTTATGTCTTTTACACCAAGTTGTTGTAGTGCTTTTTCTATACCGAAATCTGTCATTTTAATAGATTTTAATTTGGAGCTAAATTACAAAATAATTATACTTATAATCCTTCAAAAAGAGAAAAAATAATACAACAAAAAAGCCGAATATTGCTATTCGGCTTTTTAGCTATACTTGGCAACCAACCAAATATAAATTAACCAACTAAAATCTATAATTTAAACCTGCGTAAATACCAAAAAAATAAGGTTTAAACCCTCCTGAATTCTTAGAATACGTATTCAACTGGTATTTAAGCATTGGTGATGTGTTTATAAATAAGTTTGGACTGATATTATACTCTAAATCAAGCCCAACATTTCCACTAAAATTTATATCATTTACATTTGAGGCTTCTCCTAAAGGGATACTTTTACCTGAAGAGCTTATTGAAATAGTATTTCCATATAAAAAGTAAGTACTAAATCCTCCTACTAAATTCACTCCTAACTTTTTTTGAACCAAAGTATATTTTGCTTCTAAAGGCACCTCAACATAACTCAACTTTTGGTATAAATTGCCAGAATTATTAAAAGGCGATTTTTTTCTAAAAGGAATTTGTGAAACTTCTATAGCTTGGGTTATGTGTGCATCACTAGAAAATACTTGTGCTGAAGCTCCTTTGATATTAAAATTAATATTTGATGTGTTAGATTGATTTAATAAGGACGATGATACAATTACCTTAACGTTTGAAGTGGAATAAGCTAAATCAATATTCTGAATGCCAGATTGCAAACTAAATTTATCAGAGAGTTTATAATTAACTTTTACACCATAGGTTAAAGAACCTTTACTGTTTTTTGAGTTATCTACTAATGATGGATCTATTGGTGAACCTTCTAATGAATTCATGTAAACTGGTCCTGCTGTAGAGCCTATAGACCACTTATTAATATTCTTTCTAAATTCTTCAATAGTATTTTGTTCATGAAGCTCTTCTAAAATGTCTTTTTTTTGACTTTTAATCGGTTTTTCTACATCCGTTAATATTAAATTCTCTTTATTTACTTCTTGTTGTTTTGCATTCTCAAAATGATTCCTATTTTTATCTTGCTGTTGTTCTTTTATGTTCTGTTGATTATCTGCAACCTCTACATTATTATTTATTTTATTGTTGAATACGTTTTGAATACGTTCCTCTTTTTGTGTTATACGTGGGATTGTTGAGTTTTGTTGATCTGGTTTTTGTTTTGTTGTAATTAACGTTTTTTCTGTTGCTACACCGTTTAGTTGCTTATTAACATTCTCTTTATCCAATAATTGTTCTTCTTTTTTAGAGTTTTTATCCTTATTTTCTTCAGAGTTGTCTGAATTCGTAATGGTATTAGGTGAATTATTTTTTATGTCATTATTATTGTAAAATCGAGATCCTACAGAAACAACTGTTATTAGAATTGCCGCTGCTCCTGCAAAACGCAACCACAGCGGTACAATTCTTCTCTCTCTCTTTTTCACAAGTTCTTTCTCAATGCCTTTCCAAACATGAGCCTCAGGAAAAACCTCATAATCTTTAAATTTTTCCTGAAAAATTCTATCTATATTCTTTTTATCACCCATCATTAAAGTGCTTCATTTTTTTTTGATTGGTACAATTCAATTTTATTTCTTAAAATCACCTTCGCCCTTGATAAATTAGACTTCGATGTGCCTTCAGAGATATTTAACATGCTCGCAATTTCTTTATGAGAATAACCATCTAATACATATAAATTAAAAACCAATCGATATCTAGTTGATAAACCTTGAATTAATTCTAATAAAAAATCTAACGAAATGTTTTCATCATCTATTTCTAGATCTATTTCTTCAGGTATTTCCTCACTTACTAATGTTAAAACATTTTTTTCTCTATAGGTCTGCAAAGCGGTATTGACAATGATTCTTTTTAACCACCCTTCAAAAGATCCTTTAAATTTATACTGTTCAATTTTATCAAAAATGGTTAAAAAACCATTGTGTAAATTGTCTTGTGCTTCTTGATAATTTCTTGAATATTTTAAGCACAACCCGAACAGCTTACCTGCAAAAAGCTGGTAAATTTCAGATTGTGCTTTTCTATCATTTTCCTTACAGCTATTTATGAGCTGTTTTAAACCCATTCTTTTTTACTTATTTTATTACAGGCACGACAATATCTTCAAAAATATCATTCCCTTGACTATCTTCTCCTTTCCAAAACCTAAAGGTATAATCTTCTGTTTGGTTTACATTTACCACAAATTCATATTCTTTTTCAATAACAGCATCTGTTTCCGTACAATCTCCTGCTGAATCAAAAAGTGCAGTAATTGCTACAATTCTAGATGTATTATTATATTTATAGTATAAACTATGAAATGAATGACATTTATCAGGCAAGTCATAAGTAACTTTAACTGTATAAGATTTTCTGTATTCAAACTCAGTTGGTACAATAGCCTCTTTAATAGGTAATGATTTAAATGATAGGTTTGAGTTGCTATCATCATCAATACTACATGATGAAAATGTGAGTGCAACTAATAAAATAAATAAATAATTTTTAATCATAATTGTAAATTTATTAATTCAACTTACTTGTTAGATGCTAAAAACTCATTAGAGTTGCGTAAAATATTTGATTTATTACTATTCAGGACTCCCTATTTTACCAATAAAACTTATTGCCTGTGTTGTTTTTTCTGTTATTAAAAAAAGAAATGGCCTGTTTAGTACAAGTTTATAGTCTAGTCCAATAGATGTGGTTCCTATTCCAACTGCTGTTGCTGCTGCAGCTTCTGTACCTTGTTCATTTACTTCTATATACGTTTTTTGCAAAACAAATGATATTTGTGTAGCGGTATTGCTTATGCCACTAAAATCAGCACGATCTGTAAAAGCAATTCCTAAGCCCATATTTTTTAATGCTTTATTAAACATTTTTTCATACGAAAAAGAAAATTTCGGTAAACTAAGCGAAACTCTCTCTTTGGTATATTGATTAAGCCATTGTTTCCATTGCTTTTCATCCAATACCGATATAACTTCTTTAATTGATTTATTAATATTGGGTAATAAAAGCACCATATTATATTTATCATTTTTATATGGTAACAAAACTGATGAAAAGAAATTATTTTCTAAATACAATAAATCTTCACTCATATTCATCATTTCTGTCTCTTTTAAACTTTGTAAATCAATATAAAAAGGTTCTAAAGTATTATTCTTTTTGTCAAAAGTGTATTTCCAGTCGCTTTTAAAATACAGAGCATTTATGGCATACATAACCATATTTGAAGGAATATCTTCTATTATTGTTGGTATTTTTTCTTGTGTTTTATCAGAAACCCAATTATTAATAATATTTACTGAATTAGAATTTTTAAAATCTAAGTTTTGTACTTCTGCATTGTAAAAACGTTTATTCAGTTTAATAAACTCTTCTTTAACAGGAAACCTATTGTCAATCCACAATGAATTTGCAATACTAAATGTAGAGCCAAAAGTATTCTCTGTTAAATGGTTGATTATACTTTGGTTTACTGTATTTATTTCATTTAAAGAAGCGTCTCCATAATTAAAAGCTTGATTAAAAGCATTTAGTGTTTCATTTTTTGCACCATTACATACCATTCCTAAAGCTAATGAAGCACTTACTGGTGAAATCATATAATTTGCTTTGGTTTCTTCTTTTGCTATTTCCTTAAAAATAGAAAATGCAAACTCATTATTTGCCTCAACTATTTTCGTGCTTTTTGGAATAGATTTAAATGATTGTTCAGTTTCATCGCTGTCTGTATTACAAGACATAAACACTGTAATCAAAAAGAGTAAAATAAACAGACTTTTTTTATTCATAATATTAAAGGTTTAATCTTTTTATTTTAGATGAATAAAATATCGAACGGTTGCGTAAATTTAAATTACTTTTGCTTTAATAATGTATTTTATGTATAAAAACGCGTTTTTTTCTATACAAACTAAAACTGATTTTGAAGAGCTTACTCTTCAAATTTTTAAACATCAAGCTAGTAATAACATAGTTTACAAGCAGTTTTTAAAACATTTAAAAATTTCTATTTCATCCGTTAAACACCTAAAAGATATTCCTTTTTTACCTATTCAATTTTTTAAAACTCATAAAGTTGTCAGCACAACTCAAAAAGAACAACAAACCTTTAGCAGTTCTGGTACTTCTGGCAATTTAACTAGTAAACATTATGTTACTGATCTTTCAATCTATGAAAATAGCTATTTAAAAGCTTTTGAATATTTTTATGAAAAAATAGAAGATTATACCGTTTTAGCTTTACTACCTTCTTATTTAGAACGGAACGGCTCTTCGTTAATTTATATGGTTAACGATTTAATTAAAAAATCTGAAAAACCTGAAAGCGGATTTTACCTCAACAATTTATCTGATTTAAAAGATAAACTAATTTCACTTGATGGTCAAGGTAAAAAAGTGTTATTAATTGGTGTTTCTTTTGCTTTATTAGACTTGGTTGAAAAATACCAATTTCAGCTTACGACTACCATTGTAATGGAAACTGGAGGTATGAAAGGCAGAAGAAAAGAATTGGTTAGAAATGAACTACATGACATCCTAAAACAAGGCTTTGGCTTAGAAAACATCCATTCAGAATATGGAATGACGGAATTACTTAGTCAAGCTTATTCTAATGGAAATGGTGTTTTTAAAACTCCACCTTGGATGAAAATACTCATTCGTGATACCGAAAACCCTTTACAATTACTACCCAACAATCACACAGGAGGTATCAATATCATTGATTTGGCAAATGTCAATTCTTGTTCATTTATTGCAACTCAAGATTTAGGTAAGGTTCTAACTCACACTACTTTTGAGGTTTTGGGTCGGTTTGATCATTCTGACATTAGAGGTTGTAATTTGTTAACCCACTAATTGATAATGTCTCGTTTCACTATTTTCTTTTACTACTTTTAACGTATCTATATAATTTTTAAACTCTTCTACGTAATTAAAAAATAACGCTTTGTCATTTGTTGTTCTTTTTAAGGTTCTAACGCCCTCTAAAGAACCAATAATAAACTCTGAAACAGGCTCTGTATTGATATGTCTACTTAAATAACCATCTTCAATTCCTCTATATAATAAATTAATTAAAGCAATTTTCCATTGATCAAAAATTGCTTTTAATTGACCTTGCAAATCATAATCATTTGGTTCATAACTTAATTGAACAATAAAATTGGTCAAAGGACTTCCTATATTTTGGGTGAGTTTGTTTTTTAATATTTTATCTTCAAGTAGGTCAGATAGTATAAATATTGGATTTCCTCTTTCACTAATAGGCTCAATAAATTCGCTATGAATCTCTTTTTCTATTCTTTCTTGAATAATCGCTTCTACAAAATGATGCTTATTTTCAAAATGGTAATAAAACGCTCCTTTTGTTAAATTTACTTCATTGATTATATTGTCTATACTAATGGCATGAAAACCATAAGTATTCATTAGTTCATACCCTTTATCTATTAAAACCTGTCTGGTCAATTTTCTTTTAATTTCTTGTGTCATAAT
>Ga0256834_1002548_pt1 | contig 11414 bp, 12 predicted proteins | sample 4281140metaG_FD_190536 | JGI IMG/M metagenome (GOLD analysis project Ga0256834, IMG submission 190536) | Hydrothermal vent microbial communities from East Pacific Rise, Pacific Ocean - 4281-140 | ecosystem: Environmental > Aquatic > Marine > Hydrothermal vents | place: Pacific Ocean: East... | reverse complement strand
AAGAGCGAAGAAATAGAGTGCGTACAGAATGCCAACACTTTTCCAAGCTTCAGATCTCCTCAGCTCCTTCCAGCCCCAGCCGTAAACGCGTGCAATCGCCAGAACGACGAGGAGCGGTGCAGAAATGTAAATCACAAACATCAGGCTCAGAACCAGTAATGCCTGAAGGACGTTCGAGTTGAACTCTCCCTGCGGTTTCGTCAGGCTGAGCAGGTATCCAAGTGCAAAGTAAAAGCTAAAAGCGATGGCAATCGTCAGCAGGAGCAGGGATTTGAACGGGATTTTCATCTCTGTCTTTTCCTCCGGCTTTTTACCTTCCTCAACACTTACCTTTCCGGCTTTAACACCTGCAATCCCCGTGATCCCAGCAGTTCTTCCACTCCTCACGGCACAGGCAATTCCAAAAAGCAGGGAGAAAAGGGCTGAGAGAATAACGTTCCAGAAAAGCGGGAGGGAGAGAGCGTATCCGATTGAGAGCGAGAGAGCGAAGCCAATTGCAGACGTAACCAAGAACACCCTGAGCCTGTTCACGGGATGTGCTGACACCAAATCAAAATAAACTTTTTTATGTGGCACCGGATTTCAATAACGTCACCACAGTGGGACAAACTCGGCGAAAACAACCGTAAGCAAAAAACCAGCAAATAATCAAACCAAAAAACAAAAGGGTTAAAGCAGCTCCACAGACTCTACCTCTGCGCTCTCCACTCCCTCAATTCCCTTTATCTTCTCCACGAACTCCTCACCGATGTTACCCTCATCGGGCATAACTGCCGCAACTATCAGTGCCTTGAGCCCGAAAGCGATCGGCTGAATTCCAACGTCCCTTATTTCAACGTTCTCTGGAGCTACCTCCTTTACTTTCTCCGCTATCGCATCCAAGTCCACATCAACGCCCGTAGGCATCACCTTTATCTTCATCACAACATTCGCCATCCCACCACCTCACGGTCCCGTAAACCCGCAGTTCTCACATGTGTACGGGTTTGCAAGCTTCCTGCAGCGTTTACACCTGTATATCGTCTCGCCGCACGACGGACAGGGGAACGCGACATAGTTTGTCCCCACAAGGTTTGACCCGCACGTAATGCACCTCTTTATCTCCATCCAGCATCACCCCGTGAAAGATTAACGCTCAATCAGCGTGCCCAGCGTTCTTCCTTCCACTATATAATCTTTTACTCTGCCCTCTACCAGCCCGTTGCAGACGAACACCCTCACGTCGAGCTCCTCTATCAGCCTCAGAGAGTGCCTGTCCAAGCAACCCTCAACCTCCCTCGCCTTAACTCTCTCGCACAGCCTCCCGTCCTTTAATACGCCATCCACGTCAGTAACCTTCAAAACTTCAGCCTTTCTAGCTCCCTTTTCGAGCAACCCCTCGTCTTTCAGCTTTGAAGCTATCCACACGGATATGCTGTCGGACGTGACCTCCCAGCTCTCCGGCAGCTTCGCTTTGTGGATTCCGGAGGAGTAGGGCATCAAAACGGCCCTATCAATACCCTCAATGACTTCCTCGAGAGTTGCCCTTCTTAGACCTCCAACGTCGGCGATCAGCATCCCGTACACCTCCATGCCAGCTATCGCCATCTCGTGAGCTGTTCTCTGCTTTAGACTGAGCTGAGAATCGATCAACCTCACAATGTCTGCAAAAACCCAACCTCCAGGGACTATAACGAAAGAGCCAGACAACTCGTTCAGAACTCTGACGAGGTTTGAAATTCCAGCTCTTGCGATACTGCCCCCAAGCTTTACCACTATCATAAACTACTCGGCTTCGAACATCTCCTTCGCAAAAACCGCACAGGCGTAAGCCGGAAAAATCTCAGAAAGTTCTCCAACCTCCTCACTCAAACCCTTGAATTTCAAACCGACCCTTTCTGCCGCTTCTCTGAGCAGAAATTCGCCCTTCCCACAGCCCACAACTCTCTCGAGCTGCCACTTCTGAGCCTGCCACTCCATAGCCTCAGCAACCATCCTGACGAGTTCTTCTCTCACGCAAAATGCCATCTCAACAACGAAGTCCTCTCCAAGTTCTTTCAGATCGCTGCACAGCTGTCTGGAGAGTCTTTGCATGCACTCTTCTCTGCTAACTCCCCTCCCGTCAGGTGTTTCGCAGATGTAGTCATCCTTATCCATGTCGCCCGTAACTACGAGGGCATCTCCTACAACGGAGTAAAATTCGGGAGCGAGGGGGACTTTAAACCTCCTCAAAACATGGAAAGTTGGTGTTCTCAACATTCCCACGTAAACAAGCTCCCCCCTCCTGAGTCTTTCGAAGTCGTTCTTTGCAGAACGTATCGTACCTTCTCTGACTGGTATAACGTCGGTGGTCGTAGTACCCATGTCCACAAACAGGAACTCTCTCCACCCCTCCTCAAGCAAATACCTTACAGATGCAACCCAGTTCGACGCCGCGAAGTCAAGTGGTGGTTCAGCTTTATCTCTAATTTTACCCTCCACGCTTACGAAGAATGCCTTCGGAAAAGCAGCTTTAACTGTCTTCTCAACGAACTTCACTCCTTCTTCCCTGCTCGCAAATGTGTCGCACAACTCGGCAGTCGTAACCGCACAGACAGCTTTAACTTCACATACCTTCAGCTTTTCTGGCAGCTTTTTCAGGTTCTCTCTCTTCCACAAGGGAAAGTAAACGACTCCGCCTTTAGCTCCACTTTCGTCGAGAACAACGTATTTCAGATTTGCCCCACCTATATCGAGTCCGAGGTACATGGTAAGTCCCCTTGTTTATCCAGAATTCTTCAATCCCCTTCAAGAAACGCCTCGAGACTCGCCACCTTTCTACCCTCTCCAGCGTTACTGCTAAACTCGAACTTCTGAAAGTCATGCCCGGCAGGCCACTTCTTCAAGGCCACACTGTGCGGAGGGAAAAAGTGACTCATATGCGTCAAAACTGTCCTCTTCGCCCCAAGTTTCTTGGAAAGAAGCATAGCTTCCTCTGCGTTCATGTGCTTTCTAAACCTGAACTTCGGAGGTGCGAGAGCTTCCACAATGAAAAGGTTGGGATTTGCCATGGTCTCCATTGTCTTCTCGGGCAGGTGAGCGTTCGTGTCTCCGCTTATGCTGACCTTTACGCCATTCCACTCGATCACTACTCCGTGACTTCTCCTCAAGGGAGGGTGATTTACATCGACAAGCGTAACCTTCAGCCCTATAACTTCGAACGGCTCGTAGCTCTCCACCTCTATCGCCTTGTACTTCATGAAGTCCATATACTTCCCTATATCCTCGTGAACTTCTGGGGAGGTGTATACCTTAACATCATCCTGAACCCTGTAGAAATCTCCAAAGCCAGCGAAGTGATCGTAGTGGCAATGCGTCCATATGACTGCCTCAACTCTTTCAACGTTCATCCTGAGCAGCTGATACCTCATGTCCGGAGAAGTGTCTATCAGTAAAATTTTTCCTTCATTCTCGACCATTACGGAGAACCTTCTCCTTTCCCAGCCGTACTTCCTCGCGTTCTCGCACGTCTTGCAGTGGCAGCCGACGACTGGAGTCCCAGGAGAGTCGCCAGTTCCGAGCAACACGACTTTCATAGTCAGTAAGAAGTTTTTAGGCAGAGTCTGTTTCTCACATCTTCTACCGCTTGCAGGAGATCGTCCATCATCACCCTCTTCTCTCCCCTGAGTAGGGCTTTAAGCACAGCTTCTCTAACAACGAGCTTTATGTCAGCCCCTGTAAATCCCTCAGTAAGCTTTACGAGCTCGTCTATATCGTAGTCCCCCTCAACCCTCTCGAGAGCGAGCTCGAATATCCTCTTCCTGATTCTCTCCTGGGGCTCCGGGAACTCAACTATCTTGTCGAACCTCCTCCACACAGCTGGATCGAGCAGGCTTGGGTGATTCGTGGCGGCTATCAGGATCACTCCGTCCTCCACGAGGTTTATCTCGTCTATCGACTTCAGCAGCGTGTTCACAGCTCTCTTTACAGCTGCGTGCTCATCGCTCGTCCTCGTCTTTGCCACATAATCAAACTCATCGATGAAGAGAATGCAAGGATTCAGTCTCTTTGCGATCTCGAAAACCTTCTCTATGTTCTTTGAGGTCTCTCCGAGGTACTGTGAGGTTATCATCGACAGCTTGACCTCGACAAGCGGTATTCCGAACTTCCTGCTCATAGCCCTCGCAGTCGTTGTTTTTCCAGTACCGGGAGGACCTATGAACAGCAACTTCCCGACCTCCGTGACTCCTATTCTTCTCAGATAGTCTCTCTCCTCCATCGCAACCTCGATCTTCCTGATCTCCTCCATCTGGTCGGAGTCGAGAGCAACATCCTTTATGTCGACTTTTATGTCCTCGGGGGAGTAAATCCTCACGAGACCAAGCATTTCAGCAGTCTCCTCGTTCTTCTCAAGTTCTGCGATCACAGTTTTCAGCCACTCCCTATCGCTGTGCTTTGGAAGGTTCTTCTTCTTGGCCTCCTCATAAGAAACATCCAAGCCATCGTTCTGATAGTAGTATGCGAGAACGGGATTGATCCTTATCCTGTCCATCGCCTTCGAAGCGAACCACTTCGTAGCAGCTTCGAGAGACGTCAGAATAATCTGCTTCGTGAGGTTGTTGATGTCTAGGAATGGGAGCTTGAGCGCTTCCTCAACTCCCCCAACCCTCCTCGCCGTTTCGAGCTTGACGACGAGAGGTCTGCTTATTCCGTTCTTTCCGTAGAAAAGCTTCCTGATTTCCTTGGGTATGTCGTCCTCCGTGAGTTCTTCGAACCTGTTGTATATCTCGGCCGTCAGGATAACTTCCACAAGCTTCAGCATGCTCATGCCATTATCACCCTAAACCTGCAGACCCAAGACAATCGCACCGGCACTTTTTAAATCTTTTGTAATTGTCAGTTTTTTGTCAATTTTTCTTATCTATTCAGAATTCTCAAGCATTTCCGTGCAAGTCACAAGATATACACCGAGGTTAGCATAAACACCAAATAGCGAGAATACCAGACCAACTACAAACGGAATCAACAAGCAACACAGGCACAACAATACAGTAAGGGACAAAATCGAAAAACAAAATCAAAAAATCAGAGTACATCGATACCCATCATGCTCATAACACCCGCCCCGACCTTGGGCGGTTTAACTCCACCTCTTATCTCGCTTCTAATTCTTTTCCTACCTATTGAAGGTATATCATCAACTTCTCCAACCTCTCCACCACAGAAGCTCAAACCTGCATCTTTTACTCCCGTCATTATGGCAACTACCTTCACTAGGTCAAGCCCTTCCTCTATCCTCGCACCCCATATGACGTTCGCAGAAGGATCTATCTCGAACGTTAGGTTGTTCACGATCTCCTCAGCCTCCTTTATGCTCAGGTTCTCCCCGCCCGTTATGTGGATCAAAGCACCAGTGGCACCCCTATAGTCGACATCAAGCAGAGGATGAGTTAGGCAATCTCTAACGACCTCCTGAACCTTGTTCTGAGCTTTTGATTCTCCAACGAGCATGACAGCAACTCCCCCGTGCTCCATAACGGCTCTGACATCTGCAAAGTCTATGTTTATCAGAGAGGGTTTGGTTATTGTGTCAGAAAGACCCTTTATCGTCTCCGCTATGAGCTGATCCATTACACTGAAAGCCTTCTCTATAGGCAGATTTGGAACATACTCAAGTAGCTTGTTGTTGTCTAGAACGATGACAGTGTCGGCGTGCTTCTTAAGTTCTCTCAATCCCTCTTCAGCCTTTGCTATCCTGGCCCTCTCAACCCTGAAAGGCGTCTGAACCATGCCTATAACTATCGCGCCCTGCTTCTTGGCTATCTCGGCAACTACCGGAGCTGAACCTGTCCCGGTTCCACCACCCATGCCTGCACAAACGAAAACCAAGTCGGCGTCGCTCAAAAGCTCCTCAAAAACACCCCTCGCCATCTCAGCTGCTTTTCTGCCCACCTCGGGATAGCCACCTGCACCAAGACCCTTCGTGAGACTCTTTCCTATCAGAACCTTCTTGTCCGCTTTTATCATCTCAAGGTGTTGTCTGTCCGTGTTTACAGCTATTGTCAGTACGTCCTCGACTCCTATGTTCTTTAATCTGTTTATCGTGTTGTTTCCTGAACCTCCACATCCCACAACGACTATCTTCGCAGTTCCAAACTCGTCGTCATCTCTTGACTTCATTCGGCTCTCCTTCTCGAGCATGTAAAACTCCTGAGCCTTACTAACATACGATTTCATTATCAACACCACCCCTTACCTGTAGGAGCTCAAGTTACGGCTCCTTTCGATAATTTCGGCCTTCTCCTGCAGGAGGCGCCTTATGGCATCTCTTATGGCCTCGCTTACCGATGCATACTCTCCCTCAAGCACGAGAGCTTCAAGCATTTCGTAGTGTTTTTCCGTTAGCCTGATCGATATTTTCCTCATCTCATCACTCCCACAGCCCTTGCGCGCTTCTGTGCGCCTCCAAGCTTCTAAAAAGACCGTGTGCATGACGCCCTCATCCGTTCGTCAGGCGTCACTCCACAGGATGCCATCGTCCCACAGCCGTCCCGCCACCGCCACCCGTACGTACTACAAGTGTCCGACATTGTCGGACAAAGATGTGACGCTAACCAGATATAAGGTTTGCCATTAATACGCCGAAATATCTGCTCGTATTGCAGATATTATTGGAAAACTCTAAAAAATTATTAAAGTTATCTTTTGCACTTTTTCGAACTCATAGTGGTTATTAGGACCTTGATGAAGTGAAAATTGAGACTAGTATGCGAGAAAAAGAAAATTTAGATCTTTTACGTGAAGTCAACACGTTTTTAATTTTAGAGGACTACCGCTAAAAATATATACGAAACTTCGCAAAATTTTTAAAAAAATATGGAGGTGTCGTCATGTACGCGTACGAACCGAACATGTACGGAGGATTTTCTCCGTTTTTCTCGATTTACTTTCTGGTTGTTGGACTCGGTCTTTATGTATACAGTGCTTTTGCCCTGATGACAATAGCGAACAGAACCTACACCGAAAACGCGTGGATGGCGTGGATTCCAGTACTAAACGTATACCTGATGGTAAAGATAGCAGAGAAGCCGTGGTGGTGGACGATACTGATTCTCTTCGTACCGATACTCAACCTGATACTGATAATTCTCGTGTGGATGACGATAGCTGAAAAAGTCGGAAAGCCCGCGTGGATGGGAATACTGATGATTTTACCGCTGATTAACCTCGCAATTCTCGGATACCTCGCGTGGGGTTGAATTTTACTTCTGTTTTGTTTTTGTCTTATCCATGAAAGTTTTACATAATACTAAAGAAAAAATTAAGCTCAATTACTGTCCAAATAGATCACTCAGGTATATCTTGTACTTCCCGAGCTTTCCACCATAGTTACCGGCGGAGATTTTCACTACTCCGGGAATTCTCGTTGCAGAGAGAATGCACCTTTTGATAGCTTCCTTAACAACTTCCTCGTTAAGACCATTTATTACTATCTCGTAAATTGCCTTCACATTTTCGGGTATTTCGAGCTCTACCTTTCCCCTAAGGGTTGGAGCGTACCTCTCATTCGTCGTCGCCTTAAGGAACTTGTACTTGTTAGCCCCAACCTTGGAGCCGGAAGCCACTATCCCTCCAGGAAACGGAGTTATCACACCTCCCATATTTCTAACAGCGTCCACAGCCGCTATAGCAGCAGATAAAGCTGAAGGCTGATTTTCACCCATTATGAAGATGTTACCCCCTGCAACCCCTTTAACTATGCCAAAGTCGTTCTCGACGATGAAATCACCTTCCATTACCGGTATAGCCCAGCACTTTCTACCTGAAACTTCAACTTCCCTCTCAAATCCGTCTCCGAAGTACCTGAGTTTGTTTCCAGCATCGAATCTCTCTTCAGCTTCACTCAATCCGTCGAAGGCGTTTGCAGTAGGAGCTGTTAGAACGCACTGTCCTATCCTCGCAACAAGCTGATTCTGAAGAGTTTTCTTTGAAGGGTGACATATTAGTACACTAATTCCCGCTCTTCCATCGGGAGTCTCCTCAAAACCGAGTTTTCTTTCTATCCCCGCCTCCGCCGGACACATTATAACGGAGGTTGCAAAGCCTGTCATCTCTATAGCAGCCGTTTCTGCGAGACAGTGATTGTAGGCCGTTACTATTACTCTTGAAACGTAAACGTCAAAACACTCGCAGTAAGTGTCTTCCACTTCGACTCCGTTTACGAACATGTTCGCCGGTAAGTAATGATAAATATTAACATTTTGATTTTGGTCAAGCCTAACTAGCTGAGTGGCTGGGTGGATTTAATGCTCGCTCTTAACCGCGCTCAGGCTCGCTTTTAGAGCGTCCATTATGGATTCAACGGCCTCAGCTTCCTCCGCAACTGTAACTTCTCTGCCAGCGAGCTTCGCCTCTATGAGCTTCATCAAAGCCTCTCTGTACTCATCCCTGTAAGCTTCCAATCTCAATGGTTTCTTCATGGCGAGTATGAGCTGCTTTGCCAGCTCGAGTTCCTCCTCGTTGAAGTCTGCCTTCGCGTTCCATCCGGGAATTTCAGCCGGATTCCTAATTTCGTCAACGTAGTATAGCTGGGAAAGTAGAATTCCTCCATCAAAAGCTTTAAGAGCGATGAGATACTCTCTACCTCTCATTCCCATCTTCCCAAGGGCCATGCTCCCAGTTTCCCTCATCGCCTCCCTCAGCAAACAGTAAGCCTTCTCCCCACCCTTGTCCGGGACGAGATAGTAAAAGCCACTGTAGTATATCACATTAAGCTCGGATGGATCGAAGAACTGCTTTATCTCCACGTTCTTCACACTTTTCAAAGGTATCTTTTCGAAATCCTCATCCGTGAGAATTACGTACTCGTTCTTAGATATCTCGTAACCCCTAACTATTTCGTTTTTTGAAACCTCTTTACCACACTTCTCGCAGACTTTTTTGTACTTTATTCTGCCACCATCGGCAGCGTGCAGAAGCTTGAAGCTTATCTCCCTCTTTATCGCCGCAGGATACATCTTCACAGGTATGCTCACAAGCCCGAAACTTATTGAGCCCTTCCAAGTTGCTCTCATCAAATGCTCTTCTGATTGATGATGTATATAACCGTAAGCATAAGCTAAACGAAGTCTCTTGGTGTGCACTCCTCCATGCTCTTGTCGCTTCTCAGTCTCACAAACACAGGAGCTCTGAGTTTTTCATCCTTAGTCATCTCAAGAAACTCAACCTCGCACACGTATACGGGCTTGACCCAGTGGACTTTTCTCCTAAACTCCGGCAGGTTTTTAACTTCCAGCCTTTCTACCTCAATGTTCCTGAGCTTCTCGTAGAACCAGTCAATGAACTCCTTCGTAAAGCCAGTCCCGACCTGCCCCGCATGAACGAGCTCTCCGTTATCGTAAAATGCGAGGACGAGGGAGCCAAACTTTCCAGCTCTCTCCCCCTCTCCTTCGAGCCAGCCAACGATAACGCAATCAGCCGTGTTCTTCTTCTTGAGCTTCAACCAGAGGTCGCTCCTTTTTCCTGCAAGGTACTTACTCCCGAATTTCTTCGCCATTATTCCTTCTAGACCCATTTTCACTGCACTCTCGTACAGCTTTATGCCATCCTCCGTAAAGACCTCAGAAATCACGCACCTCCTGTTCTTCCTCGCTACCCCTCCGAGCTTTTCCCTCCTCTCTTCTATCGGAGAGTCGAACAACCAGCCACTATCGTCATCGTACAGCAGGTCGAAGGCTATATAAACCGCAGGTATCTTTCTGGACAGGATTTCTATCCTCATTCTGTCGTCCACGTGTTCTCTCTGCTGCAAAAGCTGAAAAGATGGCTTTCCACCGCTGAACACGATTATCTCTCCGTCAAAAACGGCGTTAGAACTCGCGAACTCGAGCAGAGAAGAAGTGAGCTCAGGGTAGCGGTATGAAATCTCCATTAGCCTCCTGTTCTGAAGTCTGACTCTCTCCCTTTCCACGTCAACGAAGGCTATGCACCTCGTTCCGTCCCACTTTACCTCGTAAAACCAGCCCTCTCTACTGAAGGGTTCGCTCTTCTTCGCGAGCATCGGTTTTATTTTGGCAGAAAACCAGTCGTCAGAAGCCATCACTCTGAGTTAGTCTTTTGTGTTTTGTTAGCTTTACTAAACTAATGGGTGTGACTCTTGACATCAAGTAACAGGGAATGACGAAACTGTTTTTAAAGACACTTCAGACTTCCACCATGCTCAAAGACATGCTGAAAAGTTCAGGTAATGCGTTTTTACTGGGTAACGAGGCAATAGCAAGAGGAGCACTCGAAGCGGGAATCGACCTCTTCTCCTGCTATCCCGGAACTCCATCTTCGGAGATTGGAGACACGTTAAGCTACGCGTGCAAAAAGCTCGGTAACTTCGTGATGGAGTACTCCGCAAACGAGAAGGTCGCTGTTGAAGTAGCCGCTGCTGCAGCTTTTGCAGGGATGAAGAGTATGGCGGCAATGAAGCACGTTGGAGTTAATGTTGCGAGCGATGCTCTGTTTAGCATAGCATACACGGGTGTTTCTGGCTCGATGGTCGTCGTTACCGCTGACGATCCGAGCATGCACAGTAGCCAGAATGAACAAGACAATAGGTGGTATGCCTTAGCTGCGAAGCTGCCTGTGATAGAGCCTTCGAGCGTCCAGGAGGCCAAAGAGTACACGAAGTTCTGCTTTACTCTTTCATCAAAGTATGGGATTCCTGTCCTGCTGAGGACATACACGAGGCTCAGTCACTCGAGCGGAGTAGTTAGTCTCTCTCCCCTACCGGAAAGGAAGTTCGAGAAAGTCAACTGGAAAGATTACAGAAACCCAAAGAAGTACGTTGTTCTTCCAGCCCACGCGAGAGAACTCAAGCTCGAACTGCTCGAAAAGATGGAAAAAATTGAGAACGCTCTCGCAACCTGGGACGGGAACTGGATTGAGGAAGGAGAGGGGAAACTTGGAGTTATAGCGTGCGGAATAAGCTACGCCTACGCAAAGGAGGCGATGAGGAAGCTTGAGCTTGACTTACCTCTGCTCAAGATATCCTCTCCAAACCCGCTGCCAGAGAAGCTCATCACTGAGTTTCTCACGGGAGTTGACAGAGTAATCGTTGTAGAGGAGGTAGATCCATTCATCGAGGAGAAGGTGAAATCGATTGCCAATTCAGAAAAGATAAATGTGGAAGTACTTGGAAAAGAGAACGGCTACATGCCGTCAAGCTACGAGTATTCCGTAAGCATAGTCGAGAGTGGTATTGCAAAGGCTGCCGGAGTCAAGACGAGCGTTGACTACGACGCCGTGAGAGAAAGGGGGGCAGAGCTTGCAAAGCTTGCACCTCCTAGACCTCCCGTCTTCTGCCCCGGATGTCCTCACTCAGCCACTTTCTACGCCATAAGAAAGGCCGTTGAAGAGCTGAAGGAGGAAGGAAAAATCAAAGATGTTGCTTTCGCTGGAGACATAGG
>Ga0256834_1002547_pt1 | contig 11415 bp, 10 predicted proteins | sample 4281140metaG_FD_190536 | JGI IMG/M metagenome (GOLD analysis project Ga0256834, IMG submission 190536) | Hydrothermal vent microbial communities from East Pacific Rise, Pacific Ocean - 4281-140 | ecosystem: Environmental > Aquatic > Marine > Hydrothermal vents | place: Pacific Ocean: East... | reverse complement strand
TTATTTCAGTAAAATATGAAATAGGTCTAATTAATGGTAAGTTTTCGTTATTATTACCTTCGCCCAAATTATAGCCTAATGAGGTATTAAAAGTTACTTGTTTAGATAAATTATATTTTAGGCTTAATGCCGTGTTAAAAATATAAGCATTGTCAAGAGCAGTGTAAATTCTTACTCCATTTGCACCAATAGTCATAGGAGCAATTGTTGTATCAGTTTCGCCAATAATATAATTTGAAATGTAAAAATAAGAAGTTTCAAAGCCTATTTTAAAATTATTTAGTTTATAGTTAGTGTTAAAATTAAATTCTACTGATTTTTCATTATCTAAAGTAGGGTTGCCAATATAATCATAACCATCAAAACTATTAAATAAATAAAAACCATAACCTTCACTAACCGATGGTGCTCTTTCGCCATAACCCATACCAAATGAATAATCGTATTTTGGTTTATGATGTTTATAATTAGCACTTAAACTTGGTAATATTCTGTTTTGAGTGTCTGTCATGTTTGGATAATAAATTTGTAAACTTTGTAAACCTACTTTATTATCAATGCTATTTTTTTGATAGGCAATACGTGTACTAAAACTTAACATATTGTGTCTGTTTAGATGAAATTCATCTTTTATATACAAACCTGTATTAAAAGTTTTTACATCTGGCCAAGTGTACATAAACATGGTGTTTTCTGTTGGATCGCTTGGGTACATTGTCATTTCGGCAATAGACTGGTTATAATGTGCGTTTAAGTTAGTAGAAAAATGATGCTTATTACTATCAAAATTAATTTTTGAATAAAATCCGTAAGTATCACTCCAGCCTGGCATATCCATTCTAATAGGTACATCTGGACGTTTAGAATCATCCATAGTATGTGTAATAGTATTATAATATAATTTGGTTTCCCATCTTTTTAAGTTAGTTGAATCGTTTTTGTAAATATGTGATAAAGACGTTATGGTTGCTTTTGCAAGCGAAACATCCATTGGTAAAGCAGGATAACCTACATCAGTAGCTCTGTCGTAAATTAATAGACCTTCTACACTATTTTTATCAGATAATTTATAGCCTGTTTGCAGAGAGATATTATATTTTTGAAATTGAGAATATAATATTTCTTGATTTCCACCAGCGGTGTAATTGTCTGATTTTCTAAAAATACCATCAGTATTTATAAAGAATTTCTCGCCAGAATAACTTAAATCTAAACCTGTAGATTTGTAATTTCCGTTAGTTTCGTAACCAATGTCAATACTAGATTTTAAACCAGAATTGTAAAATTTTGCTTCTGGTAATTTCATATCAATATTTCCACCAATGCAATTACCATTTTCTACACCTTCTTGCCCAGAATTTACAATAACTTTTTCTAAATTAGAAACATCAACATAAGAGGTAACAGGATCCATTTTATCGGTACAAGCACCATAAATTTGCATACCATCTATTGTAACCGAAATTCTATCTGTAACCATATTATTTATTGTAGGTTCCCAAGCATAATTACCTCTTTTAATCATGGTGATTTTACTAGATTTTTCTAAGTATTGATCTATGCTAGAAAGTGTTTTTTCTTGCCTGTAATTACTTAATTTTCTTCTGGTTGTAATAATTATTTCATCTAATTTAGTGATGCTATCTTTTTCTTTTATTTGTCCAAAACTATTTGCACTACTAATTAGTAGTATTATTAAAATAACTTTCTTCATAATCGCTTGCTTAATTGTTAGTTGATAGCGGTTACCTGAAAAGGGTTTTGAATTGTCATTTTAAACAATCCCAAAAAAACTTCGAGAAAAAAATTAAAGATCTAATAATCAAAAAATTAGTAGATTGTAGATTCTTCGTATTCACTCAGCATAACACTTTTCAGATAGTCGCTATCTTTTTTTTTAATTAAAATTCTATTTCTAAATAAAGTGTACTTTGAATAGTATCTTCAGTAATAGTTTCGCCTTTTAAAACTTCATTATTTTGGTTTAAAAGTTTTAAATTTAACACCCAATAACCAGTCATAGTTAATGATAAGTCGCCATTATATTTGTTTTCACTAGTATTAAAAGTTAAATCGGTATTGTTAGGAGAAGTGTGATTACCCATAGAAGGCATGCGCGGATCTAAAGTAATTGTATAATCTTCCACCACAGGAAACGACATCATGGTTTCCATTTTATGTAAAGTAGCTTTCATGTTATTAATTGCAATTTCTGGGTTCATTGGTTCAACTAAAGAAATAATGTAGCGTGTTTCATCAGACCCCATAAATGTGGTTACATTTTGTCTAGCTGTTTGTTTTACTGCAATGTTACTTTCAGCCATATAATCTGTATCATCTATGTTATACATAAATTTTATAGACCAACCAGATTCGTCTTCATTAGTCATTTGAAAAACTAAATAACCTTGATATAAAGTATCCATATTTTCAACTTTACTAATGCCAGATTTAGGGCACGAGTGTGACATGCTTGGCATTTGCATTATTGGCATCCAGTTTATGGTATAATTTTCAAAATAGGTATCATCTGTATTATTTTTTATTCTTAAACTAATATCGTTATAGCCAGAATAGAATTTGCCTGTTTTTGTATATACTTCTATGGTATGGGTTGCATTTGTAAACTCTTGTACTTTTGTTAAACCTTCCGTTTCATTAATAATTACTGGATCATCATCATCTGATGAACATGAAGTGAATAAGGTAATAACAAATAGGATTGGTAAAATATATTTTAATTTTTTCATTGTTGTTTAATTTTAATGTTTGTGATTTAATTGTTTTTATTGCTCGTGCGAATCGCTTATAATTGTAATCAAGATTTCTTGGCGTTTGCAACTCTCTTTTTTCGAAATGATAAGAAATAAATTAATTAATTATTGTCATGTACTAAGCTGTTCGTTAAAACATATAGCATAACAAAAAATGATATTTGCTGATAATCAAAATAATTATATAGAATATGGTAATGTAATTTCTCTTAAAAAAACATTTATGTTTCTATTACAATATTAAGACCTTAAAACAATAGTAGTTTTAAAACAATAATTAATTCGAAAAAATAGGATAATTTAATTAAACAATAGGTGGCGGTATAAATATATCAGATTTTCGATCTAATATATTATATTGTTTATTGTCTTCAATTTTATTTAATTGAAAATAGGTGAAAGTAACAAAATTTAGTTCTTGTATTGGTTCTACAAAATTGAATGTGGTAATTTGTTTTTCTGTTTTTTGATTAGGTGCTTTTGTTTCTTTTTCTAAGTCTTTTTTTAAAGCTTTTACTAATTGACATTTACCAAAACAACCTTGTTGATTATCTTTTTGAACACATAGTGTTTTGGCTATTTCATCTTGATTTATTAAAAAATCAGAAATAGTAAATGTTGTTTTAAAGATACCCAAAAACAACACTACAACTAGTAGTATAGAAATAATTTTATTTATTATTGGGTTCATCATAAGTTACAAATCTAGAATTAATCTAAAAAATATTTACTGATAAATGTCATATAATAATGTTAAAAATCCTTCTTCTTCAATTTAAACTTCATTCTTAAAACAGGTAAGAAAACCCAAAGAAAAAGAATAAACATCGAAATAATAAAACCGAAGTTAGTACCAAAAAAGTCTTTAAAAACAGCGCCTGTATAACCTAAAAGTGCTGAAATGTCTAATTTTAATAGAATCAATATTCTTGATAAATCTATCGGATTAAACATCGTAGCAATTAGCGAGAATTTATCTAACGGATATTCATTGAACATTATTAATGAAATCATAAAAATACCATCGTAAATAACGGCTAAAAATAACCACATTAAAATAGCGTAACCAAAACCCTTTATTCTGTTTTCGGTAGATAATGCAATATTGTACGCTAATGCAACAAAAATAAAGTTTAAAAATGAACCTACAACAATTAATAAACTAAAATCAAAAATTGCTGCTGATTTAAATAAACCGTAAAACACAAACGGAATTCCGAGTCCTAAAAATAGACTTAAAGTTAACGATAATGCAATACCTAAATATTGTCCCATAAAAATTTTGCTTCGTTTTATAGGTTGGGCGAGTAGGAGTTCGGTAAATTCTTTGGAGTTGTAGTAATACATAACGCCAAAAATTGTTCCAATTAAAGGTGTTAAAACAATAATGATATTCATTAAAGTGATTACCGCTTTGTTGATGTCACTATTTAAAAATAACAACACAAAACCGAGTAATAAATAGAAGATGAAATAAACGTAACTCCAACGACTACGTAATAAATCGAATATACTGTATTTTAGTATTTTTAACATTTTTTTTCTTTTTTTTTGCCACGAATTACACTAATTGTTTTATTCAATTTTAATAAATCAAATTTATCGCCAAGTAAAAACAGTCTTTTGTCTTATGTCTTTAAGCGAAGCGGTCTTTTTTCTTTTCCTAGCTCATTAGTTCCGCAATGGCATGTTCTAAATTAGTTTGATTAGTTTGTTTTTTTAAAGCAGTAACGCTTCCTTTAAAATATATTTTTCCGTCTAATAAAAAGACAATTTCGTCAGCAATTTCATCAACAACACTCATAATATGTGTGGTTATTAGAATTGTTTTACCGTTTGTTTTTGCTTTCTGAATAAGTTCTTTTAAATGAATTAAAGCAATAGGATCTAGGCCTGTTGTAGGTTCATCTAAAATAATTAATTCGCTATCGAACATAAAAGTTAATACTAAATTTACTTTTTGTTTTGTGCCGCCAGAAAGATTTCCTAATTTTTTATTTAAAAATGGCGTTAAACCAAACAAATCAATTAATTCTTGCTCATTGGCTTGTTTTGGTCGCAAATTTTTAACCATATTAATTAATTCCGAAACGGATAAGTTTGTAGGGAAATTCGCAATCTGAGGTAAATAATTTAGATTATTTCGGTATTCCCATTTATTTAAAACGCTCTTATCATCAATTTTAATTTCCCCTTTATTTGGTATTACCATACCTAACAAACATTTAATTAATGTTGTTTTACCAGAACCATTTGGACCTAATATTGCGAAAATTCCGCCTTTATTTATTTCTAAATCCAAACCATCTAAAACAGTTAGTTTTCCGAATTTTTTATGTAGGTTTTTTATACTAATCATAATTTTGTTTCACGCAGATTATCGCAGATTTTTTAAACACGAATTACACTAATTATTTATTTTAAATTTTCACTAATTTTTTTGCTAACACAAAATAGTCTTTCGTCTATTTGTCTAAAGTCTATTTTCATTCCAACGGATTAATAGGTTTCATCAACGGCTTTTCATCTTTTAAATTATCTGGTGTAAAAACAGGCGATACTTTTTCAGAAAAATTAATAATATCTACAAATAAACTTCGTAGTAATACTAAAGTTTCGGGCGTTTTATTTACGACATAAGAGAATAATTTTACGGGTCTATGTGCAACGTCGCCAATACCATTTTTATCAATATCGTACCCATTATATTCACTCCAATAATTGGCTTCGAATTTATTGTCGTTTAGTCTGCTATTATAGGATAAATCGAATGCATTATGCATAAAATTATTATATTCAAAAAGATTAGTATAGCAACCGCCAGTAAATTTTAAAGCCCAACCATTTCTTATAAAATGATTGTTTTTATAGGTAATTCGGTTGCAACCATCAATATTAATACCTATGGTATTTTGTTCAAAAACATTATCTGTAATTTCGGCATCGTTAATTTCTTTTAAGAGTAATCCGTAAGAAGCAGTTCCCCAATTATAATGAAACGTATTGTGATGCATTTTAATAAATTTAGAAAACATAACGGCAACTCCAGCACCATTTCTTTTGAATTCATTGTGATGGTATTCGTTTTTATGCGAAAACATAAAATGCAAACCATAACGTACATTTTTAATGCTTGTATTATGTGAAACGTGACTATCGGTTACAAATTCTAAATAGATTCCGTCACGCATACCAGAAACTAAGTTTTTTTCAATACGCATATTTTCGCATTTCCAAAGGTGTATTCCGTTTCCTGATGTTGCTTCGGTTTTAGATTCGCCAAGTATTTTGTTGTTTTGTAGCAATCCGTATTTTGTTCTTTGTAAAATGAATCCGTAAAAAACATGATCCATTTTATTATCTTTTATCACAAAATTATTACTTTTTGAAATAAAAATAGCTGCAATTTCTTTGGTATAACTCATGCCAACATTTTTAAAATGAAATCCAGAAATACTAAAATTAGCTGCTTTTATGGCAAAAATACTTTCCGTTTTATTTTCACCATCTAATATTGGATAATCTTCCCCAATAATATGTATTGCTTTATTTACATTAATTTTGTGCTCCTTATAAATGCCTTTTTTTACAAAAATAGTATCGTTGTCTTTCGCAATTTTAATGGCATTTTTAATGGTTTTAACATCGCAAGTTGCACAAACATTTATGGTTTTTGTTTGGGAAAAAGTTGTTGAAAATAGAAAAGAAAAGAATAGTAGTAAAAAATTTCTTGTCGTTCTTTCTCTAGAAAATTTTAGGACTGTCGGTATGACAAACTGATAACTGAATGCCGAACACTGAATACTAAAAACGGAACACTGATAACTCATTATTCCGACAATTTAATTTTTAATTCAGACCAAGTATAGATTTTACCACTATGCATAGATTGTGCTTTTTTGGCAGTTTCTATAGCGCTAAAAGCAGAAAGATTTGCACCCATAGGACTTTTAATTTTTTCGCTAATTAAAAAAGTGGCGGTTTTAGCATCAACTAATTCGCCTGGTTTAGCATAATCGGCAACTAAAATAAATGCCAATTGGTCTTCGTTTTGTTCTTTTATTATTTTGTGAACTAAACATTCAACAGCATCAAACATGTATGCTTTTCCTTTTTTGGTAACGTATTGTGCCGCATGACTTTTATCAACAACAGTCATATCACAATGCAAGCAATGATCTTTTCCGTATGCTATCTTTTTTGGTTCAACTTTACAGGAAATAATTGTAAATAGTAGTACAATTAAAAGAGTTAATTTACTTTTCATTTTAGTTAGTATTAGTGATTGTAAATCTACATTTTTTAAAAGTGATACGATGACTTTATATCATCGTATCACTAAATAGTTATTATTTTGCTTCTTTCTTGCCAACAAAAAAGGCAATAAAAGTCATTAACATTCCTGTAAACATTAACCATGCACCTGTCATTGGATAAGAATGTGCTGTAAAGTTAAGAATATCTTTGGATCCAAATAAAGGTGGTTGAAACCCCATAATAGAACCGTCTGGATTGGTGAATTTCATAATAGCATGTTCATCTAAAGTATGACCATAATCGTATTCCCATAAATAGAAATCGTACATTCCTGCAATTCCTAAAATAGACATTAAAATAAACCAACCAATAAACCATTTATAATTCATTTTAAAACCAATTAATACTCCTAAAAAAACCATAATACCAATTACTATCGGGAAAATTTTAAATTCAGGTATGGTTTCGGGTATGTATTGCATACCAACATAATGATTCATTAAGTTAATGTTTTTAATATCAAACTCGTGTGTATCAGCAAATTTATTAATATGAATATCCATTCCTAAAGGTATTGGATATTGAGGTGCTTCTAATGTAATATTCCATAAAGGAAAAACAAATAATCCTAATAATAATAATGATCCTATAATCATTAATAATCTAGATTTTTTCATGATATATATATTTAAAATTGTTGTGTTAAATGATACTATAAAAATACGACTTATTCCTTTATTTTAAAGTAACAAACCTTACATAAAGGACTATAAATATCTCTTTTATTTTTATAAAAAAACGAGCAATCATAAGTTATGAATTGCCCGTTTCTTACTACTAACTAAAAAATCTTATAAATCGTCTTCACCTGGTACATCACCATCTAAAGTGTACGAAATTTTTATGTTTGAACTTCGTGGAGATACACGAATATAACCTTGCATTTCTTGATGTAATGCAGAACAGAAATCGGTACAATAGAATGGCCAAACACCAACTTGTTTTGGTTCCCAAGTAAACGTTGTTGTTCTACCTGGCATAATTAATAATTCAGATGTGTTAGCACCAATCATAGAAATACCATGTGGTACATCGTAATCTTGTTCTAAGTTTGTAACATGGAAAAATACTTTATCACCAAGTTTTACACCTTCAATATTATCTGGTGAAAAATGGGATCTAATCATAGACATATATATATGTACTTCATTTCCTTTACGAACTACTTTAGTTTCTGCTTCACTTTTAACAGCATACGGATGCTTGTTATCTGTTAATTTGAATATTTTTTTAGAATTTGCAGCAACTTTTTCCGCTGCAATACCTGCAGCATAATGCGGTTCGCCAATAGTTGGAAAATCTAATAATAACTCCATTTTTTCACCAGAGATATCAAATAATTGAGCAGATTGACAAACTTCTGGACCAGTTGGTAAATAACGATCTTTTGTAATTTTGTTCATTGCTACTAAATATTTATCATCTGGAGTTCTTGAATTTCCACCAGGAATCATTAAGTGACCAACAGAATAATAAACAGGATGTCTATCGATTACTTTTAAGTCTTTAATATTCCATTTTACAACTTCCGAAGAAATAAAGAATGTAGTATAACCATTTCCACGAGTATCAAACTCGGTATGTAAAGGTCCTAAGCCAGGTTGGTTTAATGTACCGTAATTTACAGCATCAAATTTAATAATAGGTATTCCGTATGCGTCACCATCAAATGCTTTATCTTCAATTGCTTTTATCATTTTAGTAAAAGAATGAATAGTCATTTGTGCTGCTAATTTACCATTACCTATAATATATTCACCTGTAGGATCTACATCACAACCGTGAGGAGATTTTGCAGTTGGTAAGAAGAAAATTGCGCCAGGAACATCTTTAGGATTTACAACTAATACTTCTTTTTTCATTGTAGAAACTGCCGTATGAGTATCATCGTTCCAGATATTATGAGCATATCTTGCTGGCATTTTTTTACCACCACCATTTTTAACATATTCAGCTATTTTTTTCCAATTGATTGCTGCAATAAAATCTTTATCGTTTTGTGATGCATTCACTTCCATTAAAGTATTTGCTTCTTCGGTATTATATGTAGAAAAGAAGAACCAACCGTGTGATTTTCCACGACCAGGATGCGATAAGTCATAATTAAAACCTGGCATTTTTATTTGGAAATCAATGTTCATATGTCCAGATTCTGGATCAATTTTTAAGAAGGATAAAGCACCACTAAAGTTACCTTTCATATCTTTTATAGACATATCTCTTTGCGGAAATGGTATAGAGAAACGAGTACCAGCAACAACATATTCGGAGTTTTCGGTAACAAAAGATGAAGAGTGATTTCCTGCGGAATTAGGAATTTCAATAATTTCTTCAGTTTCAAAAGTTTCTAAGGAAATTCTTGCAATTCTAGGTGTATTATTTTCATTAATAAAAACCCAACGACCATCTACAGAACCATTAGTTTGAGAAATGTCTGGATGATGAGAATCTCCCCAAGGTACAAAACCATGAGATGTCATTAACATTGGTTTAGTTTCTTCACTATAACCATAACCTTTTTCTGGATCTTGAGAGAATACAGGTATTACTCTAAATAAACGACCAGAAGGCAAACCGTAAACGGCTAATTGACCACTAAAACCACCAGAAATAAATGCATAATGAGAGTCGTGTTCTCCTGGAGCAACATATACTTTTTCGGCAGCATTACCACCAATTGCACCTTTATTACTACTTTTTTTATTTGTAGGTGGTCCACAACTAATTAGGAATGTTGTAGAGATTACAAATAAAAATATTGATTTGATTATTTTCATTTTTATAAAATTTTAGTATTGTTATTTATTGATTTGATTATTTTTATTTAGTTCTAAGATATTCTAAAATTGCTCTACATTCCTCTTTAGAAATTTGTTGCTGCGCCATAGGTGCATTGTATTCAGCAATTAATGCTTTTGCAACAGGATCTTTTTCTAACATTTCTGTAGAGTTTAAAATCATATTCATAATCCATTCTGGCGAACGTCTTTTTGTAATATCTTTTAAACCAGGTCCAATATATCTTTTCTTGATTTTATGACAAGCAGTACAGTTGGTTTTGAATAATTCTTTACCTTTTGCTACCATTTTAGCATCAATTGCTCCAATTTTAACATTCTTAATTGGTCCGATACCTTTATTATCTAATGTTGGAGCATTTAGATCTGTTTTAGAAGAAGCAACTTCTTTTTTAGGAGTTTCTTTTTTTACTTCTGTTTTTGTTACGGTTTTAGTAGGAGTTTCTTTTTTCTTACTATCTCCACAACTTGTTAAAAATAGAGCAAGTACTAATGCTAGTGTGATTAATTTGAAATTCATTTTTAATTGTTTTTTTAGTTAATAATAATTCCCATCTTCCGTCTCCCCTTAGGGAAGAAACTATTTAGCGGTTAAGGATTTTCTTTTGTTTTATCTTGTAATCTTTAAGTCAACAAGTCTAACTTGTTTTACGTATTTATTTATCCGAAGGAACCATTACATCGCCAATAACATGAATCCAACCGTTACTTACTTTTACGGTCATTAATATTTCCTTGCCGTCTACAAAGATTTTACCATCTTTGTTTTCTACAACCAAATATTTACCAGAAGCCATGTATAGTTTACGACCCTTTTTGGCTTCTTTTTTTAGTTGTTTTATACCATAATTTGCTGGTGCAACATGATTTGTTAAAACAAATGCTAATTTTGATTTGTTCTCTGGTTTTAACAAATTGTCCACAGCGCTTTGGATTTTTGCAAATGCAGAATTTACAGGTGCAAAAACAGTTAGTGGTCCAGCATTTACTAGTGCGTCTTCCACGCCTGCAGCTTTAACAGCAGCAACTAATGTAGAAAATGGCATATTACCATCTTTGTCTTTATAAGTCATGGCAACTTGTAATGCGTTTGGATCTTCGCCGTCGCTTGCTTTTACTGAAGCTTGTCCTTTGTGCTCTGTTTCTACCTTAATAGTGGTATTTGAATTATTCGTTTTAACGTCATCTTTACAGGAAGTAAAAAAGAAAGCGAATACAGTTAGTACTGTTAATAATTTTCTCATGATTTTAAGGATTAATTGATTTATGATGCAAAAATAAAGCACTTAGTTTTATTGTGAAATGATATTTATCATATGAAAGATTTAATTGATTTTGATTAGCACATGATAAAAACATAACTTACTGATTATCAGTAAATTAAACGTTAAATAGTTAATTTAAAACATTGATATTCAGCATATTAGCAGAATAATTTCAAAGATTTTACTAATGCAAAATACCAATGTTAATCCCAAAAGTACTGAATTAATATCAATTTTAGACACACAATTTAAAGGAAAATT
>Ga0256834_1002546_pt1 | contig 11415 bp, 11 predicted proteins | sample 4281140metaG_FD_190536 | JGI IMG/M metagenome (GOLD analysis project Ga0256834, IMG submission 190536) | Hydrothermal vent microbial communities from East Pacific Rise, Pacific Ocean - 4281-140 | ecosystem: Environmental > Aquatic > Marine > Hydrothermal vents | place: Pacific Ocean: East... | reverse complement strand
GTAAAGGCAGAAAATCAACAACAAAAGTTCGATTTCTAAAAGCCCCTTTTAGGGGCAAATCAATGCCACCTTCTAAGAAGGTGCGTTTTTTACTTTAAACTTAAAAATAATGCAGAAATCAATTTAAAGCTGCGTTTAGAATATGCTATTTATTATCAAAAAGCCAATGGCACTTTAAGTAAAAAAGTATATAAAATCAGTGAAAAAATTTATGCTAAAAGATCTGTTTCAGAAATTAAAAAGAGACAATCTTTTAAAATAATTTCTACACGAAAATTTCATTTTGGTTTGCACCAAGTTGCCATTATTGTAAATGGCGTTGAACTTAATAGAATTGATTTTTATTTAATATAAAGAACTCCTCGATGTTCTGCGTCGAGTATAGCTAAATATTTTTTTGCTGCTAATACACGAATATTCTAACATAGTGAAAAATTATCCCGAAATAATTCGTGCATTCGTGGCATATTTTATGTTTTTTTGATGCATCGACGGTTCTGCCTCGTAGGTAACATTAAATTAATTTTCAGTTAGTTCAACTTTAGTAACATAATACTTAGTATCACCTAACCAAGGAAAAGTACCAAAACGTTCTTTATAAGTTAGTTTCACTTTTTGACCTTGTAGGTTTTTAAGATCTTCTATAACTTGTTTTTGATATTCTTCTATAGAGAATTCAAATTGTAGTTCTTCTGATATTCCTTGACTTAATTTACCTTCCCAAGTTTTAAAAATAATACCTTTATGACTTATTTTTACCAATTCTCCTGCTCTAAAACCTTCAGAAAAAGTTAAATAATAAACAGCAGTAAAATACAAAGCAAGTAATAAAACAGCACCAATTATTGTTCCTATTAGAAATTTTTTCATTTTATTTTTTAATTTATGTAACAAAAGTAATTCATTTGCGACACATAAGTGTGTTCACAAATAAAAATTGCTAATTTTATCATGATACATTAACTTTAATTTGTTTTTCATTTAATAAAATGATGAAAAATTGTATGTTTGATAACATTAAATTAATTAACCTTTAAAACAAAAAAATTATGGATTTCTTAGTAAATTTCTGGTACATAGTACCAATTTTAATATTCATTGCATCTGGTTTCTTTATTGTAAAACAACAAACCATTGCTGTTGTAGAACGTCTTGGTAAATTCACCAAAGATTATGGTGCAGGTTTTCAATTTAAAATACCTATTATTGATAAAGTTGTTGGTCGTATTAGTTTACGTATTCAACAATTAGATGTTATTGTAGAAACAAAAACGAAAGATGATGTATTTGTACATTTAAAAATATCTGTTCAGTTTCAAATTCAACGTAACCATGTGTATAATGCATTTTATAAATTGCAAAATCCGCATGAGCAAATTACGGCATTTATTTTTGATGTTGTACGTGCCGAAGTTCCTAAAATGAAATTGGATGATGTATTCGTAAAAAAAGATGAAGTTGCGGTTGCTATACAACGTGAATTAAAAGAAGCAATGCTAGATTACGGTTACGATATTGTAAAAGCATTAGTAACTGATATTGATCCAGACGAAAACGTAAAAATTGCAATGAATCGTATTAATGCTGCAGAACGTGAAAAAACAGCAGCACAACACGAAGGTGATGCACAGCGTATTTTAATTGTAGAACGTGCAAAAGCCGAAGCAGAATCTAAACGTTTACAAGGTAGAGGTATTGCAGATCAACGTAGAGAAATTGCTCGTGGTTTAGAAGAATCTATGGTTATTTTAAATAGAGCAGGTATTAATTCTCAAGAAGCATCTGCCTTAATTATTGTAACACAACATTATGATACTTTACAAAGTATTGGTTCTAAATCGGGTTCCAATTTAATTTTATTACCTAATAATCCTAATGCAGCAAGTAACATGTTAACCGATGTTGTATCTGGTATGGTTGCTGCAAATAGAATTAGTGAAGCTTCTAATAACAATAAAAAGTTAGAAGAATAGTTTTATAAAACAATTATGTCGTGATTTTAGTCACGATTTTCAGATATATTCTTTCCTAAAAACAAAACCGATAAAATTTAATTTTATCGGTTTTTAAATGATAGTTAGTTTTTACTTTAAGCAAAACCTAACTGTTTTTTAAATTATAAATATTACTCTTTATCTTCTTTTTTTTCTTCATCTTCTTTAACAGCAGATTTGAATTCTTTAATTCCACCACCAAGACCTTTCATTAATTCTGGTATTTTTCTACCTCCAAAAAACAATAAAACTACCACTAAAATTATTATTAATTGTTGTGGACCAATAATGCCTAAAAATATACTTTGTGCTATCATTTTAAATGTATTTAAAGAGCAAAGATAATGAATTATGAATTAATAATTTTTAGTAAACAGTAAAAATAAAAGAACTATATATTTTTTCGTTTTTTTATTATTAGTTAACCTTTACTGCTGTACCTGTTACAGAAACTACAATTTTATAGCGTTGATCTAATAATTCAACATCTACTAAAATTCCAACAACAGCATTTGCTTTTAACTTTGCAGCATTATTATGTAAATTTTGAAATGCCTGTTCTTTCGCTTTATTTAAAGTTTCTGAAATATCATTTTTAAAAATGTTTTGTTTTATAATAGCAACACCAGTTACAATACCTAAATAATCTACTATTTTGTGATCTTCTATGTTGTTTGTTGTTGTTAATATCATATTTTAAGTTTAATTATGTGTTTGTTGATTTGTGTAAAAAAGACAAACGAATACACAAATCAACAAAACATACTTTTTATTACAAAATACTATCTTGAACCAAGTAAAAATCTAAATGTTTACGTTCTAAATCGGTGTTTTTTACTTTCACCATAACTTCATCACCAAGCGTAATTAAATTTTGTGTTGCTTGACCAACCATTGCATATTGTTTTTCATCAAAAGTATAATAATCGTCTTTTATGTCTTTAACTCTAACCATTCCTTCACATTTATTTTCGATGATTTCTACATAAATTCCCCATTCGGTTACACCAGTAATTACACCTTTAAATATTTTATTCTGATGATCTTGCATATATTTAACTTGCATATATTTAATCGAATCACGTTCGGCTTTGGTTGCCATATATTCTCTTTCGCTAGAATGTTCACATTTATCTTCGTAAATATCAGCATTAGGTGATTTTCCGCCATCTAAATAATGTTGTAATAATCGATGTGTCATTACATCAGGATAACGTCTAATTGGCGATGTAAAATGACTATAATAATCGAATGCTAAACCATAATGACCAATGTTTTTAGTGGTATAAACTGCCTTACTCATTGATCTAATCGTTAAGGTTTCTACCATATTTTGTTCTGGTTTTCCTTTAACGTCAGCTAATAATTTATTTAATGATTGTGTGATGTGTTCTCTAGTATCGGTTTGTATTTTGTAACCAAAATTATTTACAATTCGTTGTAAATCATCTAGTTTAGACAAATCTGGTTCGTCATGAATTCTATAAACAAACGTCTGTTTGGTTGGTTCATCATTTTTCTTTTTACCGATGAATTGTGCTACTTTTTTATTAGCAAGTAACATAAATTCTTCAATTAACTTATTGGCATCTTTTTGAGTTTTGAAAAATACACTAATTGGATTCGAATTTTCGTCTAAATTAAATCTTACTTCTGCTCTATCAAAAGTTAAAGCACCATCTTTCATTCTTCCTTTTCTTAGAATTTTTGCTAGTTTGTCTAAAGTTAGAATTGCTTCGCCTATTTCTGGTGTTACATCGTATTGTTTTTCCGTTAAGGAAATTGTTTTTGGAATGGTTAAATTCAATTTTGAATTTTGAATTTTAGATGTTGAATTTTCTTCAATAATAACCTGTGCTTCTTCGTAAGCGAATCGTGCATCAGAATAAATAACTGTTCTACCGAACCATTGACTTTTTAAGTTTGCATTTTTATCGAGTTCAAAAACAGCAGAGAAAGTTAGTTTTTCTTCGTGTGGTCTTAACGAACATACGTTGTTTGATAATACTTCTGGCAACATTGGTACAACTCTGTCTACTAAATAGACTGATGTTGCTCTAGCATATGCTTCGTCTTCTAAAATAGTTCCTTCTTGTACATAATGACTTACATCTGCAATATGAATTCCTATTTCGTAATTACCATTTTCTAAAATTTTGAACGATAAAGCATCGTCAAAATCTTTTGCCGTTGCTGGATCTATAGTAAAAGTTAATGTATCTCTAAAATCTCTTCGCTTTGCGATTTCTTTAGCGGTAATATCGATAGGCAGTTTTGCTGCATCTTCTTCTACCTTTTCAGGGAATTTGTACGGTAAATTATATTCCATTAAAATGGAATGCATTTCGGTATCATGATCGCCTGGTTTACCTAAAACCTCGGTTATTTTACCAAACGGGTTTTTAGAGTTTTCTGGCCAATCTTGAATAGAAACAACCACTTTATCGCCATCTTCTGCATCTTTAATTTTCTTTAAAGGCACAAATACATCCACATACATTTTACTGTCGTCTGGCACTACAAAACCGAAATTTTTATTCAGTTGTAAAACACCAACAAAATCCGATTTTGCTCTTTCTATAATTTCTACAATGTCGCCTTCTTGCTTACCATTTGCTTTGCGCTGGTATGCATAAACTTTAACTTGATCATTGTTTAAAGCATGGTTTAAGTTTCGGTTTGGTATGTAAATATCGTGTTCTAAGTCTTCACAGATTACAAATCCGTTACCTCTTGCGTTAACATCTAATTTACCAAAATAATATTTTTCGTTTGGTAGAATTTGAAATTTTCCACGTTCCGTTTCTTTTACTTTTTGTTGACCAACTAGTTCTATTAGTTTTTGAAGTACTTGATTTTTTCCGTTAAAATCGGTTACACCTAATTGTTTAGCAATTTGTTTATAATTTAATGCTTGCTTGTTGTTTTTATTTAACGCTTGTAATATATTACGTGTTAAATGTTTAATTGTGTTTTTCTTTTTTTTGTAAATTTTCTTTTTACTCATTATTGTTTTTTAATTAATTATTTTCTTTTAATATTTTAAAATGAAGTTGTTTTTAAAATATTAATCTAAGTGAAGAAACTTTGGCAAAGATATAAAGTTTTTTTGATTAACCTAATTGTTAAAGTTTTCTTAACAAAAATGTAACATTGTTAAAATTTTAACGTCTTTATAATATAATGAAGAACTTAACCAAAATAATAATTGCATTTTTATTAGTTTTCTGTATCGGAATATTAATAGCTTATAAGTCTATGTTTATTACTTACAACAAGGTAAATAATAAACAAGCTGTTGTTGAGGTTATACCTTGTAATTCTAAGGTTTAATTAATCTAAAATCATTAAACCAGTTTTTACGGTTTCTAATAATTCTTTTTTATTATAATTTATTTTAGCAGTTACTAATAGACCATTTAAAAGTGAATATAAAAAGGATGTTATTTTTTTTAGATCTTTAGATTTGTCTATTTCCCCATTTTTCGTTCCTTTTTTAAGGAAATTATAAAAAACGGTTTCAATAATTGCTTTATTTTTAATTAAAACTTCTTGCATTATTTTATCTTCTGGTAACATTTCGGTAATGGTATTAACCGCAAAACAACCACGAATACCTTTGTCGCAAACAGCAGCATTTATTGGTATTTCATAAAATTTTTGGAAACCTTTTTTAATTGATTTTTGAGTTTCAAAAAATGCAATCAAACCATCATTATTTGTTTTCAGGTATTTATTAAAAGCCTTGTCGAATAGTTCACGCTTGCCACCAAAAGTATCGTATAAACTACCACGATTTATACCTAAATGTGTTACTAAATCCTGAATGGAAGTATTATTATATCCTTTTTCCCAAAATAAATTAATTGTTTTTTGAAGTATATCTTCTTCGTTAAAAAGTTTTACTCTTGGCATTTTATTGGTTTTAATAATATTATTTAGACAAAAAAGACTGAATAATTAAATCCAGTCTTCAAATGTACAAATATTAGAATAATTGTTCCAAAATAAGATAAAAAAATTAGATACTTACATTAATTCCGCCGCCAATATTGTATTCAGACCCTGTAATAAAAGAGGCGTCATCTGACGCTAAAAAGTTTACCAATTTTGCAACTTCATTTGCTTCGGCAAAACGTTTTAAAGGCACTCTTTCTTGAAAAGTTCCAGCCATTTCGTTAATTGCTTCTTCCAGCAAAGCTGCCTTACCATAAATTGGCGTGTTAACTGGTCCAGGGTTTATAGAATTAACTCTAATTTTTCTTGGTGCTAATTCGGTTGCTGCAATTTTTGTATATGAATTCATTGCTGCTTTAGAAGCAGAATAAATTGCTGTATTTGCGACACCTTTATTTGCTAAAACTGAAGATAAATTAATAACCGATGCACCATCATTTAAAATGGAAGAGAATTTTTCTAAAGTGAAAAATGCACCTTTAAAATTAATATTCATCTGATAATCGAAAGATTCTTCTGTATTATGACCAATTGGTGCTGGTTGAAAAACTCCTGCATTCACAAAAAGAACATCTACTTTACCGTATTCGTTTTTTACAGTTTCTACTAAATTATCTAATTGTTTAAGGTCTGTTACATCGGCAACAATTCCTTTTACACCAAGTTCTTCCGCAGCATTTTTTATACGTTCGGCATTTCTACCACTTATTATTACTGTTGCACCATTTGCTTTTAATTCTTTGGCAGAAGCATAACCAATACCGCTATTACCACCTGTAATTATCGCTACTTTGTTGTTTAAATTACTCATTTGTTTTATTTTTAAATTAATATTAGAACGTTCGTTCAGAATGTAAACATATAATAAAAAAACGAACGTTCCAAATAAATAATTAAATTATTTAAAATTCCAGTTGATTAATGTTTTGTAAAACAGATTGAATTTCTTTTTGATATTAATGTATAAAATAAACTTTACTAATCTTACCCTTTTTTATTTTATAAATAGCTGTTGCTTCATATGTAGGTTCGCCCTTATTAAAGGTAATTCGCTCATGATCAATTATAGTATCCCCATTTATAATTCTATTAACCAATTCACAATGTAAATCAGGATATTTTTTAAACATATTTTCATAAGTTGGTCTTATCGTATCTTTTCCAGTACTCTTAAGCGTATTAGGAAAATTATATATTTTAACATCATCTGCATAAGGTTCTAAAAAAGCATCAATATTACGTGCATTATATGCATTTAATTGTTTCTGTACTAAATCTTGACTTGAACTATTAGAATTCCAATTATTAGGGTAATGAACTTCCCCTCTTTTAACAATCAAATTAATAGATTTCAAATTTTCTATTTTTTTTAAAGGATTTGCATTTAATAAAACCAAATCTGCAAATTTACCTACTTCAATGCTTCCAAATTCCATTTCTTTACCAAGTACTTTAGCTCCATTTATTGTGGAACTTATAAGAATTTCTTCATTAGACAATCCTGCTAATTTCATCGCTGCTAATTCATTGTAATACGAGGCAGCATGAAAAGTACCAATATTTCCTGCATCTGTTCCTGTAGCAACTATTATATTATTAGATATAACTTTTTTTAAATTTTCCAATAAAATAATATGACTTGAATCCGTTTCTTTTTGGTTAGAAAAGTATTTTACATAATCTTTAAATTTAGTTTTAATTTTTTTGTTTTTTGAGTCGAATAGTGTTCCTAAGACATATGGGTTTACAAATTTAAAATCATCATCAGTTATACTAAAAGTTTTGCCTAAAACTTTAACATAATTAATATGGACTTCTAAAGTAGGAATATAAATTACGTTGTTTTCTTTAATCATTTTCAATAATTCTTCATCAACTTTTTCATCAATGCTATGGACCAAAATATTTGCTCCTGCTTTAATAGCTAATTTGGCAGTTTTAAGTTCTGTTGCATGTACAGCAACTTTTAAATTGTTCTTATGTGCTTCTGTAATAGTTGCTTTTACGATATCGTAATTTTTCTCTGCACTCTCACGACTAGTTAGATACCAAATTTTAATAAAATCTGTTTTATAAAGGTTTTGTTTTTGTACTAATTTTTTAGCCTCTTCAATTGTATTCACTTTGATAATTGGCATATCATCTGTACCAAACTCTTTTGGTTGATAAGTTGACACTAAAGGTCCAGATAAAAATATACTTGGATGATTTAAAGATTTATTATATTTATCTCTAATTTTAAAGTTAGAAAAAGGACCGCCTTGATCAATTACCGTAGTAATTCCTAATTTAAGGTAACTATTCAACAAGTCTTCTGTATTGTCCTTTATCCATTCTTTTTCCTTTTCATAAGATTTTGTTTTACGTAAATCTATAATGTCAGGTCTTGTGTATAATCCGCCAGATTGAAATAAATGTATGTGTGAATCTATTAAACCAGGTATTAAAAAATTATCTGTAGCATCAATAGTTTCTATGGTATCAGAAACCAAAATATTTTTGTTAATTTTAACAATTTTTCCTTTAGAAACCAAAACAGATGATTTTATAAACTTCTTTTTTTCAGTATTAAAATAATTTACATTTTTAAATAGAATAGGTTTTAAAGCATAACCAATGTTTCTTTCTCTTTCTAATTTTTCTATAGGTTTTCCATCAATTAAAATTTTAAAATCGTCAATAAAAAGTGTTCCTTTACCTAGTAAAACAGCTCCAATTTTAATAATACTTGTATTATTATCAAAATCAATTTCAACTTCATACTTTTTCCAATCTATAGTTCCTGTTATATCTTTAGAACTTTTAGGGCCAGATATTAATGTTTGATTATTGTTATCGATCAAATTAATATATAAATAAGAAGCACTTTTTTCATTAAGATTATCAATTTTTAAAGAACCACTCACTTTAATTTTTTTCCCTTTATATTGATTAGGTATATCATAACCAATATAAGCGTATGAACTTTTTGATTTTGTAGAATCAAATTCTATTTTCACTACGTTTTTTTTATTTGTTGTAGAGTCGTTAAATATTTTAACAGAGTAATTTTCAGAAATAATTCTTTCCCAACCAAATGCAAAACCGTCAGTATCTATTTTGTTAAATTTAAGATTGAATTTATCTTCCTGTGTATGAACAGTATAGGTTAATAATAATAAAAACAGTAGAATTATATTTTTCATGATTTTTGTAAATTAGTTTTGTAAAAATAAATCAAAAAAAACAAAGTTTTCTTTTTTACGCTTTAAATCTTCGATCTTTCCATTCATACTTCTTAAAAAAAGACAAAATCACCACCAAAACCACAAAAAACGGATATAAAACACTACTAAAAATATAGGGTTTTAAACCATTCTTTAAACCCATAAATTTATACGTTTTCTGAATCAACAAAAAATCAATATTAAACTTCAACAAAAATAAAAGCAAAAAAACCACACAAATCTGTGAAATCTGCGAGTTCTGCGTGAAAAAACTCCAAACCAAAAACCAAAAACCAAAAACTAACAAAAAATTCATCAAAAAAACCAAAAGACCAACCAATTTACCAAACCAATTTTTGGTCGCACCAGTTTTAGAAGCCCAACGGATTCTTTGAGATAATAATCCTTTAAAAGTAGTTTCGGGTTTTGTAATTACAATAGCATCTTTAGATTTTAAATATTTAACGGAATTTTTGTTTTGTTCTAAAAATTTTTCCATTAAAAAAATATCGTCGCCACTTGCAATATCATCGTTTCCATTAAAACCATTAACTTTTAAAAAAACGGCTTTTTTATAACATAAATTGGCACCATTACATAAAAAAGGTCTTTGTATACCAAAACCACCAATAGTTGAACCAATAAGACTTAAAAAGTCCATATTTTGAAAGTTTTGTAAAAATGATTTATTGGTTTTATAAACCACAGGTGCAACTAGCATTCCCAACTCTAACTCTTCCCTAATGGAAGAAAAAGTACTATGTTTATTTAGGTTGGAATTTATAAATTCGTTAAAACATTGCAACCAATTTTTTGGCACTTCACAGTCGGCATCTGTGGTGATAATCCAATTGTATTTTGCAATATTTATTGCTGTGTTTATAGCATCTTTTTTAGGCGAATTACTTTTTCTTTGATTATTTAAAAGTTTAAAATGTTTGTTTTTTACTAGATATTTTTCCAATATTAAAACCGAATTATCCGTAGAATCATCATTAATAAAAAGAACTTCAAATTTATCTTTCGGATAATTAATTGCTTCTAAACTGCTTAGTAAATCAGGTAGATTTTCGGCTTCATTTCTAAACGGAATAATTATAGAGAAGTTAGAATCAGGTAATTTATTTGTGATTTTAAAGACCTTAACTTTGTGAAAACCAACAAGTAACCAACCTATTAATAATAGATATAAAAAGGTTATGGTAATTATAAAAATCAAATTAAAGGTTTAATTTTTTGACTGTATCGATTGTAGAAGCAACAGTTGCAACAGGTAAGGTAATCATAATGCCTATAATAGGTATGAATAACATTAGTGTGAAAATCAGACCATTACCAACCGCAATACCTTTATGTTTTTTTATAAATACTTTACTTTCTTTATATGTTAAATGTCTTTCTAAAGTATAATCCATGTTTCCGACACCAATAAAATACGATTGATAATAAAAAATAAGTGCAACAGCAACTAAACCAATTAACGGAATAAAACTAAGTACCATTAAAGGTAAAATAATTAATAATTCTTTAATTAAACTTGTTCCACTTACTTTAATACCTCTAATTAACAGACTAGTAAAGTCAGAAGTGTTTTTAACCAATTTATTTGTAAGATGCGCCTCTACTTTTTCGGAAACTGGCGACATAAATGGTGCTGCCAAAGCCATTAATAAATGTTTATATAATAGGATTCCTAGAATTAAAATAAAGAAACCAGAAATCCAAGTGCTTATAACACTCATTACTTTTTTACCAAATTCAAACGGCCAACATTTTGATAAAAAACCACCTAAATTATCTGAAAATGAATAAGCAGAAGTAATAAAAATAATACCCAAAACTAAACCAATTAAAACAGGAATTAAAAAGTATTTCCACAATTTTAATTGGTTGATTAATTTAACTGCAACAAAATAATTTTGTATGCTTTGTCTAATATCTTTAATCATGAAGTCTAATTTGAGTGTAAAATTAGTCTTTTTTTATGTATTTTTGAAAAACAATTTAATCGTAAACTTATCCAAAACCAAGTAATGAAAAGGATTTTTATATTAATAGTATTCATAAGCACTACTTTTTTTGCACAAGAGTATAAGGTAAATAATATTCCAAACCCTAAAACAAGTAATAACAGTTGGGTTTCAGATCCAAATAGTGTATTAAGTTTAGGTGATAAGGCAAAATTAAATCAACTTATTAATGAAATAGAAGCGACTTCTAGTGCAGAAATTGCCATTGTTATTTTGCCAAGTATTGGT
>Ga0256834_1002545_pt1 | contig 11416 bp, 6 predicted proteins | sample 4281140metaG_FD_190536 | JGI IMG/M metagenome (GOLD analysis project Ga0256834, IMG submission 190536) | Hydrothermal vent microbial communities from East Pacific Rise, Pacific Ocean - 4281-140 | ecosystem: Environmental > Aquatic > Marine > Hydrothermal vents | place: Pacific Ocean: East Pacific... | reverse complement strand
CGTGAAACCCTAGCTCAGGCCTTAGAAAAAATGCTAGCTCATGATGGCCCTTATGTGTTGGAGATTAAGGTAGAACAAGAAGAAAATGTATTTCCAATGGTTCCTCCGGGAGCATCAGTTTCAGAGGTAATCTTAGAATAATACGATAATGGAAGAAGAAAAAAAATTATATACAATATCGGCTTTAACAGAGAATAAGGCAGGTTTATTGAATGGGGTAACCATTATTTTTACTAGGCGCAAGCTTAATATCGAATCCATTAACGTTTCTGAAACGGAAGTGGAGGGCGTGAGTAGATATACCATTGTGGTTTCAACCACTCGTCATAAGGCAGAGCTGGTGGTTAAGCAAATAAACAAGCTAATAGAGGTATTGGCAGCTTTTTTATACGAGGAAGAAAATATTTATTACCAGGAGTTAGCCATGTTAAAATTGCCTACCGAGGCGTTTTTAAATGGAAACACCATTGAAACCATTGTGCGAAACAATGGAGCAAGAATATTGGTGATTGAAGAAGACCATATTGTTATTGAAAAGACAGGCCACCGTAAAGAAATAAGAGAGCTCTTTGAGCATTTAAAACCGTTTGGTGTGCTTGAATATGTGCGCTCAGGTCGAATAGCAATATCAAAATCTAAACGTAAAACAGATACCTTCCTTCGAGAGTTGGAAGCAGAAAATTTAAACAATCTTTAACAATTATTTAAGACAGAAAAATGGCAAAAATTAATTTTGGCGGAGTAGAGGAGAACGTGGTTACACGTGAGGAATTTCCTTTGGACAAAGCATTGGAGACAATGAAAAATGAAACCATAGCCGTAATTGGGTATGGAGTACAAGGGCCTGGTCAGGCGTTAAATTTGAAAGACAATGGCTTTAATGTAATCATTGGTCAGCGTAAAAAATCTAAAACGTGGGATAAAGCCATTACAGATGGTTGGGTGCCGGGAGAAACTTTATTTGAGATTGAAGAAGCCTGTGAAAAAGGAACAGTAATTCAATATTTATTGTCAGATGCAGCTCAAATCAAACTTTGGGACACAGTAAAAAAACACCTTACAACAGGTAAAACGTTATACTTCTCTCACGGGTTTGGTGTTACCTATAAAGACAAAACAGGCATTGTGCCTCCTGCAGATGTTGACGTTGTGTTGGTTGCTCCAAAAGGGTCTGGAACATCGTTACGAAGAATGTTTTTAGAAGGTAGAGGCTTAAATTCAAGCTATGCTATTTACCAAGATGCAACTGGTAACGCTAAAGACAAAGTAGTTTCATTGGGTATTGGAGTTGGTTCTGGCTACTTATTTGAAACCACTTTTGTAAAGGAAGTAACTTCAGATTTAACAGGCGAAAGAGGCTCTTTAATGGGAGCCATCCAAGGATTATTCAGAGCTCAATACGAAGTACTTCGTGAAAATGGGCATTCTCCTTCAGAAGCTTTTAACGAAACAGTAGAAGAGGCAACGCAATCATTATACCCATTGGTTGCGGAGAACGGAATGGATTGGATGTATGCCAACTGTTCAACTACGGCACAACGTGGAGCCTTAGATTGGATGGATCCATTTTATGAAGCGACTAAGCCAGTATTTGAGAAATTATACAAATCAGTAAAAGATGGTATTGAAGCTCAAAAATCGATCGATTCTAATTCACAAGCTGATTATAGAGAAAAGTTAGAAGTGGAATTGAAAGCAATTGCTGAATCAGAAATGTGGCAGGCAGGAGCTGCGGTTCGTAAACTTAGACCTGAAAATTAATTTGGTTAAACGTCATCCTGAGAGAGGTACGACCGAAGAATCCCATTAACATAATTGTTATGTTCAATGAGATTCTTCATCTCGAAAAAACGAGATTCAGAATGACGTTCATTTTTTACATTGTTCTTCAACTACCTTGATACAACTAAAAAACATACAAGCAGCAGCAGAAAAGCTCCGAGGAGTGGTTAACAAAACTCCTTTGCTCAAAAACTTAAATTTAAGTGAACGGTTCAGTGCAGATATTTCGCTTAAACGAGAGGATTTGCAGGTGGTGCGCTCTTACAAAATCAGAGGAGCCTATAATAAAATTGCTTCCTTGGCAAAAAGTGAAATCACTAATGGTGTTGTGTGTGCGAGTGCTGGGAATCACGCTCAAGGAGTGGCTTATGCATGTCGGTTGTTGAATATCAAAGGCGTAATTTTTATGCCAACGCCTACACCTAATCAAAAGGTAAAACAGGTTAGGAATTTTGGTAAGGAACATATCGAAATTGTATTAGTAGGAGATACGTTTGATGAAGCAGCCAAAGAAGCTCAATCTTATTGTAAAAAAAATAATGCTGCTTTTATCCATCCTTTCGATGATATAAAAGTAATGGAAGGGCAAGGGACTGTAGGCTTAGAAATTTTAGCCAATGCTGAACGACCTATTGATTATTTGGTATTACCAATTGGTGGAGGTGGACTAGCTTCGGGCGTGAGTACCTATTTTAAAGCGCTATCACCCGAAACTAAAATAATTGGGGTTGAACCCGAAGGTGCTCCTTCTATGAAGGAATCCATTGAAAAAGGGAAGGTAGTTACTCTAAAAAATATCGATAAATTTGTAGATGGTGCTGCTGTGCAACGAGTTGGAGAGAAAGCCTATGAAATTTGTAAGAATAATCTCGATAGGGTTATCACTGTGCCAGAAGGAGAAATTTGCACCGAAATACTCCGCCTATATAATGAGGATGCCATTGTAGTAGAGCCTGCTGGAGCATTAAGTATTACAGCGTTGAGCCAACTCGGAGATGAGATTAAAGGCAAACGAGTAATTTGCATCGTTAGTGGTGGAAATAATGACATCACTCGAATGGCCGAAATCAAAGAGCGGTCAATGATATTCGAAGGGCTAAAGCATTATTTTATGATTAATTTCCCTCAACGAGCTGGTGCTCTGAGAGAGTTTTTGGTAGATGTATTAGGCCCAACCGATGATATTGCCCACTTTGAATATACCAAGAAAAACAGTCGTGAACGAGTGTCGGCATTAATTGGAATCGAGCTTAAAAAGCAATCAGATTTTGATCATTTGATTGAACGATTAGATACAAAAAACATTAAATATGAACATCTAAATACGAAACCAGAGATATTTCATTATTTGATATAGCCTTACATTATCACTAAACAGCAATTGTTTAAGTTGGTATTTGACTTAGATAAGGAATTTTAAGGGTAGATATGAATTAGTGTTGCGGTATGCCAAATTATAATCAACCAAGTATAATTTAACCCGCTTTATGCAATAGAATTCGTTATGAGAATACAAATTGCATAATGCTTAAGGAACCCTGATAATCATTAGGACAGGAAAGTAGTTATTATTAATAAAGAAAAATTGAAAAATAAATCGCTTTACACCCCAGAACTTGAACACGATTCGTGCGGAATCGGGTTTGTTGCTCATATCAAAGGCAATAAAAGCCATCAAATTGTAGAAGACGGGCTAACGATGTTAGCTAATATGGAACACCGTGGAGGCTGTGGTTGCGATGCTGAATCTGGCGATGGTGCTGGAATTCTTGTACAAACACCTCACGAATTCTTTAAAGAAGAATGCAGTAAAATCGGTATTGATTTACCCGAATTGGGGAAATATGGTGTGGGTGCTATGTTTTTTAACGCAAGCAAAGGCTTAGTCCGTGCCACCAAAGACCGAATAGAATTACACCTAGATCAACTGGGCTTTGAATTACTAGGCTATCGAAAAGTGCCTGTACGTAATGACGTAATTGGGGAGCAGGCGAAAGAATCAGAATTGCCTGTTGAGCAAATTTTTGTTCAGCTTAAAGACAAATCCTTAGACAGTGAAGAATTAGAACGCAAACTCTTTGTGCTTCGAAAAGTAACAACCCATTCTATTGGTAAATCGGCCATTGAAGTGCCTGGGAATAATTATGAATTTTATTGGTTATCTCTTTCTTGCAAAACCGTTGTGTATAAAGGAATGTTACGCACCAATCAGCTAGGAGGTTATTACCCAGATTTAAGAAATCCTCAGTTTAAATCGGCTTTGGCTTTAGTTCACTCGCGTTTTTCTACCAACACCGTGCCTAAATGGAAGTTGGCACAACCTTTTAGGTATGTTGCTCATAATGGTGAAATTAACACCATTCGAGGCAATGTAAATTGGATGGTAAGCAAACAAAGGCTGTTCGAAAGCGAGCTATTTACAAAGGAAGAATTTGAACTGCTCTTACCCATTTGCGACAAAACGCATTCAGATTCTGCCAACCTAGATAGTATTGTTGAAATGCTCACATTGGCAGGTCGTTCCTTACCACATGCTATGATGATGGTGATACCTGAAGCTTGGCAAGGGAACGATGAAATGGAGGACGATAAAAAAGCTTTTTACGAGTTTCACGCCTCCTTAATGGAGCCTTGGGATGGCCCGGCATCTATCTCTTTTTCAGATGGAAATGTAATTGGAGCAACCCTCGATCGTAATGGATTACGTCCTTCAAGGTATTTGGTTACCAAAGATGATGTAGTTGTGATGGCTTCTGAAGCAGGCGTTTTACCTGTAGATGAATCGCAAATTTTGATGAAAGGTAGGTTGCAGCCAGGAAAAATGTTTGTGGTTGATTTAGATAAAGGTAGAATTATAAGTGATGAGGAACTTAAGGCTGATTTAGTCAATGCGAATCCGTATAGTGAGTGGCTCAGAAAAGGTAAAGTGGAACTCAAAGATTTGCCAGAACCCAGTATTGAAGAAAAGGCTTCCAATGTTGAATTACTAAAGCAGCAAATTGCCTTTGGTTATTCGCAAGAAGATTTAAAGGTTGTCCTTGGACCAATGGCAAATTCGGCTATTGAACCACTTGGCTCTATGGGAATTGATATTCCTTTACCTCCATTATCTAAAAAGTATCAACATTTATCTAATTTTTTTAAACAGCAATTTGCCCAAGTAAGCAACCCTCCTATCGACCCCATTCGGGAGAAAATGGTGATGTCATTATACTCAAACCTTGGTAAAAATCTAAATGCACTAGATGCTACTCCTGGGCATTGCAAGCAAATTCATTTAAACCAACCTGTACTTAGTCAAACAGATGTGGCAAGATTAAAAGCATTGCCTGCACACGGGTTTACATCAGCAGTATTAGACACCACATTCGATAAAAGAGAGTCGATTGTTGCCGTGTTAGATAAGCTCTGCAAAAAAGCGGAGGAGTCGATAAAATATGGAGCAACCATATTAATTCTTTCCGATAAATTAATAGGAGAAAATCGTGTGGCCTTGCCATCACTTTTGGCCTTGGGCACTGTTCATCAGTATTTAATTAAGAAAGCATTACGAGCCACCTCTTCACTTGTAGTTGAATCAGGAGATGTACGAGAAACACATCATTTTGCCACATTAATTGGCTATGGTGCCAATGCTGTTTGCCCTTATTTGGCCTTAGAAACCATTTATCAATTGCACGAAGAAGGAATGTTGGCTAAAGGATTAACTCTTGAAAAAGCAGAAGATAATTATATTCAAGCCATTGGGTATGGCTTAAGGAAAGTTTTTTCTAAAATGGGCATTTCTACCTTGCAATCGTATCAAGGAGCGCAAATATTTGAAATTATCGGACTTAATTCTGAGGTAGTAAAACGGAGCTTTACAAAATCTATTTCTCGCATAGAAGGGCTTGGCTTTTCTGAAATTAGTACAATGGTTGTTGAGCAGCATGCTAAAGCTTATCCAACAATAAAAGTGGATGAAAAAATTTTGGAAGATGGTGGTGTTTATCAATGGAAGCACGAAGGAGAAAAGCATTTATTTAACCCAGAAACAATTCGTTTACTCCAGCAGTCAACAAGGCAAAACGATTATAAAATCTATAAAGAATACGCTCAAAAGATAAATGAGCAAACCAAGGAAGCCATTACACTTAGAGGTTTGCTTGGGTTTACAAATCAATCTCCCATACCTCTTTCCGAAGTGGAACCTGCTGAAGGTATTTTAAAGAGATTTGCAACTGGAGCAATGTCATTTGGTTCTATATCGTATGAAGCCCACAGCACATTGGCTATTGCTATGAACCGCATTGGAGCTAAATCGAATAGCGGAGAAGGGGGCGAAGACGAAGCTCGATTTGAGAAAAAAGCCAATGGCGATTGGGAACGATCGGCCATTAAACAAGTGGCTTCTGGGAGGTTTGGGGTTACGAGTTACTACCTCACCAATGCCGATGAAATTCAGATAAAAATGGCGCAAGGTGCCAAGCCTGGAGAAGGCGGGCAATTGCCCGGTCATAAGGTCGATGATTGGATTGGCAGAGTTAGACACTCAACTCCAGGAGTTGGTTTAATCTCCCCACCACCTCACCACGATATTTATTCAATCGAAGATTTAGCTCAACTTATTTATGATTTAAAACGAGCCAATCGAGATGCAAGGATCAATGTGAAATTGGTTTCTGAAGCTGGAGTAGGCACCATTGCTTCAGGGGTGGCTAAAGCCAAAGCTGATGTAGTACTAATTGCTGGCCACGATGGGGGCACGGGAGCTTCACCCATTAGCTCGATTCAGCATGCAGGTTTGCCTTGGGAATTAGGCTTGGCAGAAGCGCATCAAACTTTGCTAAAAAATAAGCTTCGTAACAGAATTACAGTGCAGGCCGATGGGCAAATGCGAACAGGTAAAGACTTGGCAATTGCCACTTTACTGGGAGCGGAAGAATGGGGTGTGGCCACTGCAGCTTTAATTGTAGAAGGCTGCATAATGATGCGGAAATGCCATTTAAATACCTGCCCAGTTGGAGTGGCTACCCAAAACAAAGAGCTTCGTAAAAAGTTTACTGGCAAGGCAGACCATGTGGTAAACTTCTTTCAGTTTTTAGCTGAAGACTTAAGAGAGATAATGGCAGAGCTTGGGTTTAGAACCATTAATGAAATGGTAGGGCAAGTTGACCGATTAAAATTGCTCGACTCGGTAAAGAATTCAGCATACAGTAACCTTGATTTTTCTCCTATCCTCTATAAAGAAAAAATTGATTTGGAGGATGGCGCCTTTAAACAAAAAGACCAAGATCACGAATTATCGCTTTCATTAGATTGGCAGCTCATTAAGGCAGCCAAGAATGCACTTGATTCTGGTAAAAGAGTAGAAGCTTCATTTGAAATTCAAAGTACAGATCGCTCGGTGGGAACAATTTTATCGAATGAGATTTCTAAAATATACAAAGGAAAAGGATTGCCTGATGGCACGATAAATTTTAAATTTAAAGGTTCAGCCGGACAAAGTTTTGCCGCTTTTGCTGCGAAAGGAATTAAGTTCTCAATTGAAGGAGAAGCAAATGATTACTTTGGTAAAGGGCTTTCTGGAGCGCAAATTTCAGTATTCACAAATGCCAACTCTAAATTTATTGCAGCCGAAAACCAAATTATTGGAAATGTGGCATTTTACGGAGCCACCTCTGGAAAAGCTTTTATTGCTGGGTTAGCAGGCGAGCGATTTGCCGTGCGAAATTCAGGAGTTAAAACGGTGGTGGAAGGAGTTGGCGACCATGGCTGTGAATATATGACGGGTGGCACTGTAGTAATTCTAGGAGAGATTGGACGAAATTTTGCAGCAGGAATGAGTGGAGGCGAAGCCTATATTTATGGATCAGATGCTAAACAGTTGGCTAGAGTAAATCCTGAAATGGTTGATGTGGACCCATTGGATGGGGAGGATGAAACAAATCTGAAATCACTTATTCAATCTCATGTAAAAGCTACAAACTCCGTAAAAGGCAAATACATTTTAGATAATTGGCCTTCTGAATTATCTAAATTTATCAAAGTAATGCCTCGCGATTACAAAGCTGTTTTGTTGAAGAAGAAGGCAACTATTAACTAATAACCCTTAACATTAGATAAATGGGAAAACCAACAGGATTTTTAGAAATAGAACGAGAGGATTTAAGGGATGAACAACCCTTAAAACGGCTGAACCATTGGAATGAGTTTCATAAGCCAATGGCACAAGAGGCTATCCAAAATCAAGCAGCTAGGTGTATGGATTGTGGCGTTCCTTTTTGCCATACAGGCACGAACTTGCCTAGTGGAGCTTCTGGTTGCCCTGTCTATAATTTAATCCCCGACTGGAACGATATGCTCTATAAAGGGCAATGGAAAAAAGCGTTTAAATTATTGATGAAAACGAATAATTTTCCTGAGTTTACAGGGCGTGTTTGTCCGGCACCCTGTGAAGGAGCCTGTGTGCTAGGTATTAATGAGCCACCAGTAACCATTAAAAACCACGAATATTCAATAATTGAGTTCGCCTTTGAACAAGGATGGATTATACCTCGAATTCCTTCAAAAAGAACGGGAAAGAAAGTAGCGATCATTGGTTCTGGCCCCGCAGGATTGGCCGCAGCAGATGAACTAAATCAAATGGGACATACTGTTACCATCTTCGAAAGAGCCGATAGAGCGGGAGGATTATTAATGTATGGTATTCCTAATATGAAACTCGATAAGCAAAAAGTGGTAGAACGAAGATTGCAGGTGATGCAATCAGAAGGCATTGAAATAAGAACAGGAATTGAAGTTGGACTAGATGTAAGCGTTGCAAAATTGCAAGATGAGTTTGACGCCATCGTTTTAGCTACAGGTTCTACCGTACCCAGAGACCTACCAGTTGAAGGAAGAGAATTAGAAGGCGTTTATTTTGCCATGGACTACCTTACCCAAAACACAAAGAGCTTATTGAATTCGAACCACTCAGACACTAATTATATAAATGCTAAAGGCAAAAATGTAGTGGTAATTGGTGGAGGCGATACTGGTACTGATTGTGTTGCTACTGCTTTACGGCATGGGTGTAAATCGGTAGAGCAATTAGAAATTATGCCCATACCACCTGAAAGCAGAGCTGATAATAACCCATGGCCGGAGTATCCTAAAATTTACAAATTGGATTACGGCCAGCAGGAAGCCAAGGCAAAACAAGGCAAAGACCCACGGAAATATGAAGTGATGACCAAAAGGTTTGAGGGCATTGATGGTAAATTAACAGCCGTAGTAACTACCCAAATTAAATGGATTTCAAAAGAAGGGCGGATGATTCCGCAAGAAGTGCTAGGCACTGAAAAAACCATTACAGCCGATTTGATATTTCTGGCAATGGGTTTTACTGGTCCTGAGCAAAAACTATTAAAGCAAGCGAAGGTTAACATTTCTGAAAGAGGGAATATTGAATCTGATTACGGGAAATTTACCACAAACGTGGAAGGCATATTTGCAGCAGGCGATTGCCGAAGAGGCCAAAGTTTAGTGGTTTGGGCAATAAATGAAGGGCGAGCCGTTGCGAAGGAGTGTGATGGGTATTTGATGGGTTAAAAATAAGCTATGTAGTTACTTCCTCAAATCCGCAACCCTATTTGTAATCTTCTGATTTGTAGCCGATTAGACCTGACAGGTTTCACCCAATTAAGTGATCCGAAAATGGCTATAACTTAGTGATTATCAATAAAAACCTGTCAGGTCTTGCGGATATTAGGTGCTTCCTAAAAACCCATTTCAGATTTTACAGGAAGCTTTTTATATGTAATGCTTTATATTATTTTTGATATGGAAACCTCTTAGTTTTAACGGCAAGAAAATAGAAGTATGATATTTGGCAATGAAGATATAATAAGGCTTTCAACGGATAGTAGTTTTGACAAAGGCAAAGACTTATTTGAAAGCAGGTATGTAGGTAAAATTATACGCACAGGAAACAGCTTTGAAGGGACAGTTTCAGGATCGGTATTGTATAAAGTTACGTTGGATATTGAAAATGGAGCCCCGGATTTTCAATGTAGTTGCCCGTATGACCATGGAGGAATTTGTAAACATGAAGTTGCTTTTGCATTAGCTATACTTAATGGCGAATACACTAAAAAGAATGAGGTAAGGGTAATGATTGCTGATAAAGAAGAGTTTAACAAATGTTTTAGAAGCGCAAACCAGAAAAAAAAGACAGGTTTCCTCAAGCAGCTTTTAGACAAGGATTCTGACTTACAAAACCAATTTATTTCATTTATAAAAAGCGAGCAGGAAGACCTTGATGAAATCACCGGAATTAATATCGATAAATTAAAAGAAACAGTTCATAGCCAACTTGCTTCAATTGACTTCGATTTTATAGTGGAAAACCACGACCCTTATAATGGACGCTATTATGACGATGAAGGGTATTTTGATGATGCAAATGATGAAATTAGCAATGTTTTTCTACCTTTTAAAAATAATGCCATTGAATACGTAAAAAAAGGAAACTTGCCGGATGCCGTGAGGATACTATTAGGGTTATATGAGGGAACCCAGAACCTTCCTGACCTTGAAGACAATGAATATGAAATATTTTATGAAAGCTATGATGAAGCTTCTCTTGGTTTACTAAGGAAAACTTTTGAAGATACAATAGCTATTATCGAACAAGTTGTAATACCTGATGAAAGTGCATATAAGGTGCTCGAAATATTTTTTCAGCGATACGAACACCCTGAAGTTCATATTTCTGATATTGATAATAAAGAAGGTGAAACATCAATTTATAACCTGAAATATTTTGAAAAACTCTTTCTTGCATTAATTATCAATAAAAATACAGCAAATTACTTCCACAAGATTATCCTGGAAAAGGATTTGGAATGTATGAATATGGCATTTGTATTATTGAAAATTGCCGAAGTTACAGAAAATAAAAAAATGTGGATAGAAACGGCTGAAAGGTTTGTAGGGTTCGATCTGAAAATAGCAAAACAACTATTGGAAAAATATAAATTTATAAACCGGGAAGATGATTTTAACAGGATTGCTAAATTGGCTTTTGGCAATTGGCCAAAAGATATCAATCATTACCTGATACATAATTTAAACAAAGAAGCGGAAAGAGAATTATACATTAAAGCTTTATGGAGCTATTCGGCAAGCGCACAAAGTATAGTACATTATAATGAACTTAGAGAATATTTAAGCAAAGAGCAGAAAGAAGAATTTGCTGATGAAATAAAGAAAAGTTACCATGAAATATTTTTTGTTCAACTACTGGAAATAGAAAAAAGATACAAAGATATTTTAGTTTATGTGCAAGAACATAAAGACATCTCGTACAATTTTGAAAGTATTATTGCACCCATCATAAATATTTATCCTGATGAATGTTTTAATATGATAATGACTAAATGCAACGCTGCAATGAATGAGTACAACCGAAACAGAAAAACATACCATCGAATGGTAAAGTGGTTGAAAGTTATGAGCCAGATTGAATCAAAACAACAGGAAACAATGCAATATATAAGAACCTTATACGAGCACAAACCAAATTTACCAGCTTTAAAAGATGAAATTAAAAAGGCGCAATTATTATAATCCGGATTGGGCGATTCAGCAGAGTTACCTTTTCAGGTAGATT
>Ga0256834_1002544_pt1 | contig 11417 bp, 12 predicted proteins | sample 4281140metaG_FD_190536 | JGI IMG/M metagenome (GOLD analysis project Ga0256834, IMG submission 190536) | Hydrothermal vent microbial communities from East Pacific Rise, Pacific Ocean - 4281-140 | ecosystem: Environmental > Aquatic > Marine > Hydrothermal vents | place: Pacific Ocean: East... | reverse complement strand
GTTTTATCAACTGTAACACCAGAAAAGTTTCCCACATGCAAATGAGCATTTGATATAGAGTTGATAAGCATACTCTTACCAACATTTGGTTGACCAACTAAAGCTATCTTAATATGGTTAGCTGTTAGAGGACACGATTTTATATCTTCATTATTCATATTTTTTGTACTTCTATTAATTTCGCTTCAGTATCCCTAAGAGCTATCCTCATCTTTGCAACTTTTATCTCAACTGTACTTTTTGTAGCAGTGTGTTGTAAGATTTCAATTTCACAGCCTTTCATAATTCCAAAGGATATAAATCTTTGTTTTAATTCTTTTGAGGCATTTAATTTAATAACTTTAACTCTACAAGCTTTTTCACAATCATATAATGTTTTCATTTTGAAATAATAAACTATTTTTACTTACAACCTACTTAATATTGATAACTCTTATCAAATAGATATTAAATCTATTTTTTGTTATAATTTCGTCATTATTTAATTAAGGTAATTAATGAAATTTCTTTTTACTCCATCTTCTCAATTTAACTTAGCAAATATGTTCACATTTGTAAATATTGCAGCTGGTCTTTTAGCTGTTTATTACATAACTCAAAATAATTTTTTCTTTGCTGTTTTACTTGCTTGGATTGGTGGAGCTTTTGATATATTTGATGGAAAAATCGCTAGAAAATTTAACTTATCAAATGAGTTTGGAATTCAACTAGATAGTTTTGCGGACTTCTTGAGTTTTGTTTTAGTTCCTGTTTTTCTTGTTTTTCAAGCTATTTACTCTCAAGCAGAACTAGGCACTTGGATCTTATTAGCTGCAATAATTAGTATATATTATGTAATAGCTGGCTTAAGAAGACTTATATATTTTAATATAAACACTGATGCAGGGGAGATTGAAAATTATTTCTCAGGTGTACCTACACCACTTGGAGCTATCCTTCTTTGGTTAGTTTATCTTGGTGCTACTTATCAATATATTAATGTCTATGCGGTTATGGTTTTAATGACACTCATCGGTATCTCACTTAATTCAAAAATTAAAGTTAAACATCTATAATATTATTTTGCGCGGTTAAGATATTTACCTCCTGTAAAGCTTTAAATATTTCTTCTCTACACAATTTAAACTTAAATAATTTTAAGATAATATATATTAAATTGCTTTTATATCTTATTTAGGTATAATTCGCAAAATATTTCAGGGGAAGATGCTTTTACCTAAAAAGTCTCGCAGCGTCATCCCCTAATTAAAGGTAGATGATGCAAGAAAATGCACCTCAAAATGAACAAGAAACAAAACAAGAAGAACCTCAAATTCTTTTTAGTGACCTAGGTCTAAATAATAAAGTACTAGGAAGCGTAAAAAAAGCTGGTTTTACAGTCCCAAGTCCAATCCAAGCACAAGCTATTCCGGTAGTTTTAGCTGGTCGTGATATGGTTGGTCAAGCACACACTGGTACTGGTAAAACAGCAGCTTTTGGTCTTCCATGTATAAACAACATGAAAGGTAATTCAGGAGTTGAAGTTTTAGTTATCACTCCAACTCGAGAACTTGCTACACAAGTAAGTGATGAACTTTTTAAATATGGTCGTGATTTAAATATCCGTACAACTACTGTATATGGTGGTAGCTCATACAAGCGCCAAATTGATCTAATCAATCGTGGAGCTGGTATAGTTGTAGCAACACCTGGTCGTCTTTTAGATATTCTAAAACGAGGTATGTTAAATGATTTTGCACCAACTATGATTATTTTAGATGAAGCTGATGAGATGCTTGATATGGGATTTTTGGATGATATTAATGCAATATTTTCTTACCTTCCATCAAGTCGTCAAACTCTTCTTTTTTCTGCTACTATGCCAAAACCTATTAAACTTCTTGCAGAGAGAATTTTAGATAACCCTGAGTTTATCTCAATTACAAAAGGTGAGACTACAAACAAAGATATCTCTCAACAATATTATGTAATTGATGAGAGTGAACGAGATGATGCAATTATCCGTTTAATGGATTCTGAAAATATCGATAAATCAGTTGTATTTTGTCGTACAAAAAGTGAAGTAGACAGACTAAGTAATGTATTAAGTAATGCTGGATATTTAGCTAATGGACTTCACGGAGATATGGAGCAACGCCAACGTGAAACAGTTATTAAAGGTTTTAAAGAAAACTCTGTAAAAGTTTTAGTAGCTACAGATGTTGCCGCTCGTGGTATCCATGTAAATAATATTTCACATGTATTTAACTACCATATCCCATTTGATCCTGAGAGTTATGTCCACCGTATTGGTCGTACAGGTCGTGCTGGGACTAAGGGTAAGGCTATTACTCTTGTTACTCCACACGAATTTAAAGAGCTTCAAAAAATTAAGAAAAAAGTTGGAACTACAATAGTTCATGCTTTTGTTCCAAGTAAAAATGATTTAAGAGATAGCTCTATAAAATCTTTAGTACAATCTATAGAGGATCATAAAATTTATGATGAGGCTCATAAGGTTATCGATGTTTTAAGGGATGATATAGATGAAGAACAAATTGTTTATAAATTAGTATCGATGTTACTTGATAAACAAAGCGTAAAAGGACCATCTAGCATTGGTATACCTGCTGAAAAAATAGAATCTATCCTTGCTCGTGCTGAATCAAGAGGTGATTCAAGAGGTCGTGGACGCGGTCGTGGTGGATACAGAGGTAATAATAATCGCAATCGTTCTGGTGGTGGTGCTCGTAATGGTAGTGGTTCTCACAGAGGCCCAAGTGGTGGATCAAGCCGTAACCGTTCTAGTACTAGTAGTGCAAACCGCAACAAATATAAGCGAGACTAATGCCCTTCGCTTGAACGCAGGGAATGTTTTTCGCAGAAAAATGTTCACCGGAGTTCAAAATAGAGCGAAGGGTACTCTGAACCCAGGGAATGTTTTTCACAGAAAAATGTTCCTCAAAGTTCAAAATAGAGTGAATGGGACTCCTTAATCTATGTTATAATTACTAAAAAGGGTAGCTAACATGAATTCTATAATATATGAAGATAATCAAATTTATATCCAAAAAGAGCAAAGCGAAGTCCCATGGTTTAAAATTTTTACAAAAGAACCATATAAAGAGTTAGGTGATTTACCAAAAGAGTTAAGAGCAAGACTTTGGGAGGTATATGATATAGTTGAGTTTCATATGAAGTTTTATTATAAACCTACAAAAATAAATATGGCTTCTTTTGCTAATATCCTTCCACGAGTTCATTTACATGTTATAGCTAGATTTGAAAATGATAGCTATTTTCCAAATTGTATGTGGGGCAAAAAACTTCGTGATGCTAATCTAAATCTTCCTAGCGAGGAAAAGTTTTTTAAAGAGTTACTAATTGCTTTAAATAAATAATTTTAATTATTTAAGTGGTGAAAATGGAACCAATGCTGAACCCCATGTAAGTCCACCACCAAAAGCATCAAGAAGCATTAATTCACCTTTTTTAAGTCTCCCTTGCTCATAAATATCATTTATTGCCATTGGGATAGAAGCACCAGATGTATTTCCATATTTTTCTACAGTTAAAACAACTTGATCCTCTCTAAGTTTTAAAGCATCTCCAACTGCTTTTATTATTCTATAGTTTGCTTGATGTGGTATGAAGTGTTTTATAGATTCACTATTGATATTGTTTTCATTTAAAATCTCTACTACATCTTTAGTTAGTGTTCGAACAGCTACTTTAAAGGTCTCATTGCCTTTCATCTGCATAAAACAGTTAGCGGCTTCTTGATCTAATGAATCATGAGCTGAACCACTTCCACCATTTGGAGTCATTAGTAGGTCTGCATATGCTCCATCTGCACCAGTATGAACATCTATAATAGCTTCATCTTTGTTGTCAGTTGCAGAGATCACAGCAGCACCAGCACCATCTCCAAAAAGGATACATGTGCCACGATCACTATAATCAGTAATTGAAGATAATTTTTCAGCACCAATAATTAAAACATTTTTTTTCATTCCAGATTCTATAAATGCTTTTGCTATTGAAAGAATATAAACAAAACCAGTACATGCAGCTGAAATATCAAAAGCTGTTATATTTTTTAATCCTAACTTTGTACTTATAATTGTTGCAGTTGATGGCATACAAAAATAATCAGGGCTAATTGTTGCGCAAACAATCATATCAATTTCATCTTTATTTAGTCCACTACGCTCTATTGCTAGCTCTGCCGCATAGATGCCTAGATCACTTGTATACTCATTATCAGCAGCAATGCGACGCTCTTTAATGCCAGTTCTTTTAGTTATCCATTCATCAGTAGTATCAACCATTGTTGAAAGTTCTTCATTAGATAAAATCTTTTTTGGTGCATATGCGCCTATTGAACGAAATGCGGCATAAACCATTAAGCTTCCTCTTTTTTTACTTTTAACTCAGCAATGCGATGCATAATATGTTTATTAACACCTGTTTCAGTATAACTAATAGCCTGAAATATTGCATTTTTTATTGCTTTTGGACCAGATTTACCATGACTTACAATTGCACAGCCTTTTATTCCAAGTAGTGGAGCTCCACCTACCTCTTCATAATCCATCTGTTTCTTAAGAAGCTTAAAAACTTTTCTCATTAAAAGTGCACCAGTGATTGCAACTGGAGATTTTCTAATATATTCTTTAATGAGTCCAGATATTGTAGCTGCAACTCCCTCGCTTGCTTTTAATACAAGATTTCCAACAAAACCATCACAGGCAATTACATCACAGGATGCATTAAAGATATCACCACCCTCAACATTTCCTACAAAACCTTTATATCCACTTAATGATTTCAAGGCTTCTTTGGTAACTTCATTTCCTTTTGATTTTTCTTCACCATTAGCAAGCAAACCAATACTTGGTGTATCTATACCAAACATATCTTCAGCGTAACAACCACCCATTATTGCAAATTGAACTAAATGTTCCGCTTTAGAATCTACATTTGCACCAACATCAAGTAAAATTGAGCGTTTTTTTGATTTTGTTGGCATAACAGCAGCAAGTGCTGGACGTATTACACCCTTTAGTCGACCAAGTCTAAGAGTAGCTAGAGTCATTGTAGCTCCACTGTGTCCAGCAGACACTACACCATCAGCTTCACCATTCTTTACTAAATCTATAGCTTTATAGACGCTACTTTCTTTGCGTTTTATAGCATCAGTTGCGGCATCATCCATAGAGATAACATCATCTGCTTGTACTATAGAAATCTTATCTCTATAACGTTTTGGTAACAGAGGTAAAATTTCATCTTTATTTCCTACTAAAATAGGTATAAATCTTTTTTGCTTTAGTGCTTGGATACAACCTTTAACAATTGGCTCAGGACCAAAGTCCCCGCCCATTGCATCAATAGCGATTTTCACCATTGATTATTTATACTCACCAGTGGTTGGATTGATATGGTGTGGAAGTTTATATGTTCCATCTTTGTCTTTAACTGGTTTAGCTAAAGTAATTTTATAATGAGTTCTTCTTTTTGCTCCACGAGAATGGGAGACTCTTCTTTTAGGTACTGCCATAAATTTTCCTTTATTATTTTAATAAGGATGAAAGGTATCCCCTTTCATCCTAATTTGTTACAGTGACAAAAAAATACCATTAAGGGTATTTTATTTAGTCACTAAAGCTTCCCTCAAAAATGAGGTAGAAATTAAGATTCATACTAATCTTTACAATTTTTGCAAGTATTATAATCACTTTTTATAAGCTCAATCTCTAAGTTTAATATCTCTTGTAAATCTACAATAGAATCAAGGCACTCTACAACGTCCAATAACATCTCATTTTGTCTCTTATATATACCGCTATGAAGATAGAACTCTATCTCTTCATCTACATCAAGTTCGAATTCATTAGCACAGAGATTGCAATCAGTGTAAATTTTTCCACTCAACTTTGCCTTGAGTAAAATTAATTTATTGGTATCATACTGTAAATAACCTTTAAAAGCTATTTTATCAGATTTTTCATCAAAATCTAATGGTGTTTGAGTTACCTTGATTAAATTTATTTTCATAAAATATTAACTTAAGAAATTTCTCTCTCTGAAAAGAAAAATGCGATTTCAATAGTTGCATTTTCAACAGAATCACTACCGTGAACTGCATTTGCATCGATATTTTCAGCAAAATCAGCACGAATTGTACCTGCTTCAGCTTCTTTTGGGTTAGTTGCACCCATTAAGTCACGATTTTTAGCCATAGCACCCTCACCCTCAAGAACAGTTACAACAACTGGTCCAGAGATCATGAAATCTACAAGATCATTAAAAAAAGGTCTCTCTGCATGAACTGCATAAAATGCCTCAGCATCAGCACGACATAACTGAATCTTTTTAGTTGCTGCAATTTTAAGTCCATTGCTCTCAAAACGGTCTAATATTTTACCAATTACACCTTTAGCTACGGCATCTGGTTTAATGATTGATAGTGTTCTTTCCATAAAAACTCCTAATTAATTTTAAAAATAGAATGGAATTATATCGAAATTTTTGCTTTTTTTAGATTAAATTGAAAGATTTTTCACTCTAATGAGTGAAAAATAAGTAGAATTGTAAAACTTTGGAGTGATTTTTTTCTTCTTAAGCCCAACTTTTAATAAAGCTGGCTCATCAAAAAAATTTATACTGCTTATTCTACTATAGGTTCTTTATTTGAACGCTGATCTTCTGTAATATCGTCACGATGTGCTGGACTCTCTCCAATAGCATCCCAAGTGATACAACCCTCTGTTGGACATGCAGTCGCACAAGCTGGCTCATCATGGTGATCTACACACTCAACACACTTATCAGCATAAACATAATAAGTATCTTCATCTTGAGGATTATCATCCTCATCTACAATTGCCTCTGTTGGACACTCATCTATACAAGCGCCACAATTTATACAAGTATCGTTAATAATTACTGACATAATATTTCTCCATTAAAATAATTTCAAAGCAAGTTTATCACAAGAATTTTAAAAATAGCTAAAATATCTTTTATAGAATGAAAAAATCAATAATTTGTTACACTTTCATTGATTAATAAGTTATAAATACTATTTAATCTTAATAATATCTTTAGATTAAAACTATAGCTATAAATATTCGATATATATTAATTTTATTTAGTTAAAATGCTGAAAATAAAAAAACAAGGAACATAATATGTTAGTAACAAATAAAGCTCCAGATTTTACGGCAACAACAGTTTTAGGTGACGGTTCAATCGTTGAAGATTTTAAGTTATCAGAAAACATGGGAGATAAAGGTACAGTTTTATTTTTCTATCCGCTAGACTTTACATTTGTATGTCCCTCAGAGCTTATCGCTTTTGATCACAGACTACAAGAATTTAAAGATCGTGGTGTTGAAGTTATTGGCTGTTCTGTAGATAGTCAGTTTTCTCATTTTGCTTGGAGAGAAACTCCAGTTAATAATGGTGGTATTGGGCGTGTTGGCTACCCACTAGTAGCTGATCTGACAAAACAAATAAGTAAAGATTATGATGTACTTTTTGGAGGTGCAGTAGCTTTACGTGGTTCATTTTTAATCGATGCTAAAGGAATTGTGCGTCATGCAGTGATAAATGATTTACCACTTGGTCGTAATATTGATGAGATGTTAAGAATGGTAGATACAATGCAATTTACTGATGAGCATGGTGAAGTTTGTCCTGCTGGTTGGCAAAAAGGTGACGAGGGTATGAAAGCAACAACTGAGGGTGTAGCTGAGTATCTTGGTAAAAATGAAGATAAACTATAAGTATCTTTTTTAACCCAGATTATCTAATAGAAATTTTTATTTCATAATCTAAGTTTAACTCTTACATCTTTGTGGGAGTTAAGTGAGTACAAATTACTCAGATATTCTCTTAGCACTACGAGCCAACTCTGCCCATGCGGAATCTGAATCTAGTTTTATAACTTCATCATAAGCTTTTGAAGCATCACCATCACGCCATAATTTTGTATAAACACTTCCAAGTAAATATTGTTGTCTTACCTTATCTTTTTTACTTAGTTGTATATTGTCTAAAGATTTTATTACTTCTAAAGCTTTATTAAAATCTTCTATATCGATATATGCACCATATAATGTAAACTCAACATAAGGGCTTTGAGTATAAGAGTTTGATTTTTTTTGAATATAGATAACATCATTAGCATATTTAATAATTATAGTATTGTCTTTTTTAGAATTTCCTACACCCATGACAGAGATGTAACGCTCAATATCATTATGATTTACTCCAAAAACTTTTTGTAATTTTACTATAGCTTTTAACATATTATCATCTTGTTCTAATCGTTGATATGTATCAAATATATATCTATATACATCTAAATATTTTGAATTTTCATCATTTTTTATAAGTATTATGAGCTCTTTTGAAGCATCAATCACATCGCTGTAGTTACCAGTAGCGAAATCTATTTTTATATATCTATATAACCATTTTTTTCTAAAGTCTAGATTATTACTTTTTATGTTTTTAAGAGCTGTACGCTTAGCTAACTCATAATTAGCACCCTTCATTGCACAGTTATATATGCCATCATCCCATCTATCTGATAATGTTATGTTGTACTCATTAGATATTGTTAAAACATCTTTACATTCTTGATTTTGTAAAGATTGTTTCATAAAACCAATAGCACTACTATAAACAATATCTTGAGTGTCTTTATATTTTGTATTATCTATTGTTAAAAGCTCATCTTCAAAACTAAGCACCTCCCGAAACATCTCATTTTTTTGTAATAATTTAGCTTTTTCATATATTGCTTTTTCACCAATTGTATCATCTTCATATATTTTTATAAGTTTGTCATATTCTGCAATTTTTGTACTTAAGTTATCATCATTAGTTTCAAAAAATAGAGAATCTTTAGCTATCATAATTTCCTTTTCATACGCTCCGTATTCAAACTTTTCAATATACTCATTTAATGTTTTCAAAGCTTCCATTTTAGCATCTGTTTTAGACAACCAAATACCCTTATCACTTAAAAGATCTTCAACATCATCATGCTCTTTATCAATATTGTCTAATAATGAAGATGCTATATCAGCTGCAGTTTCATACTCTTTAATATCTGCTAAATGATACATAATTTCTGTTGCTAATTCATACTCTTTTATAAAATAAGATGGTTTTGCTTTGATAATTTTTTTGAGATACTCAATAGCTTCTATTTCATTTGCATTACTCATGTAGTATGTCGCCAATTTAAATGCAGCAGTAGTAGCTACATCTATATTTTGTGTCTCTTTTAATGCTCTTTTATAATATTTAATTGCTTGAGTTTGTGAACCTGTTTTAGATTGCATATCACCCATATATATCATTCCCCATTTTGCATAAACAGAATCTATATGTTCATCTATCAATCTATCAAAAAAATAATTTGCTGAAGTGTTTTGGGCGATTTTAGCATATGCTTTTGCAATTAGAGATAGAACTTCAGCTATATTATCACTTGAAGAGTATTCTCTTAAAAATATTTTTGATAAATCAACAATATTATCATACATCTCAAGTTTATTAAATACCAAAATTTTATAATATAAAAATTCTGCTTTAAACAATGTATTTGGATATTCATCTAGTATTTCATCTATCTTTTCTAAACATTTTTCATACTCATTTTTTGCATATAGCTTTTTTATTTTGATAAACTCTTTTACATCTTCAACTTCATTAACATATACAGGATTTCCTTTAATATCTAACCCATCTACAAATGGCATCATATTTTTATCTAATGTAAAAGGGAAATTTATAGAATTTGTACTGTATTCTTGTTTTTTAATATATGGTAATTCTTTATCGTAACCTATCACCATCCAATGATTTGACAATTTTACTTTTGCGTCATATGTTGTATCATCTTGTGATAGATTATATACAACAGGGACAAGTTTCATATTTTTAAATGGTGATATGATTAAAAAAAAAGTTTTATTTTTTATCTCTGTTTTTATCTCAAAAAAATCATTTTTTAATTCTTTAATCTGCTTTGTTGGTTTTGTAGAAAAGGCACATATTACACCAACAGTTTTATCAAAATTATCTATCTGTTTTTGACATAAAAATTTATTTTTTTCTTTAATATGAAGAGTTGAGTAGTTTTGATGATTTTCTCTAGCACTAGATAGAGAGATCTCTAGGGCAAAAGAGGTTGTTGATAAAGATATCAAAAAGGGTAAAAGCAATTTTAAAAACAATTTTTTACCCCTTTATTTATATTAAATATTAGTACCCACTATTTTGAACAAATGCAGTTACAAATTCTAAAATTGAATTTACTGCAATAAAAGCAAAAATAGTTCCTACTGCTGCAATACCAATAATTATTTTTAAAGAAAGTGTTATATTACTAATATTGACATTCTCTTCATGAGCAACACTAGGTTCTCTCATAAACATATATACTATTAGTTTTAAATAATAATACCCTGCTATTGCGGAGTTTAATGCCATAATTAGAGCTAAAACCGTATATCCACCTGTTACTGCGGAGGAGATCATATAGAGTTTACCCCAAAAGAGTGCAAATGGTGGAAGACCTGCTAAACTTAACATAAACAGAGCCATAATAGATGCAGCTACTGGAGATGTTTTTACTAAGCCAGAAAACTTTTCATAACTTTGATCTGAGCTTTGACCTGGTAAAAGATTTTTTTCTCTACTTATCCAAAGCATAGCAAATGATCCTAGGTTAGTAAAACTAAATAAAATCCAATATAAAAATAGTGCACTATTTGCTTGTGTAGTACTTATAAGTATCGCTGCCATAACAAAACCAGCATGTGAAATGGAACTATATGCAAGCATCCTCTTAACATCTTTTTGAATTAATGCCCAAATATTTGCCATAGTCATAGTGATTACTACAATTATATATAAAACAATCTCTAACCAAACTATATCACTATGAATTAAAAACTCAAATAGTCTCATAGAAACAACAAATGCAGCTATCTTAGGGACAATTGACATATAACCTGCCATTGGCGCGGATGACCCCTCATAGACATCTGGTGCCCATGTATGAAAAGGCAATAATGAAAGCTTGAAACCAAAAGATGCCAGTAAAAATACAACTGCAACTAATACAAAACCAATATTTGAATAGTTGTCAGCTTCTAAAACTTGAGCTATTTGATTAATCTCAACTGATCCAGTTAAAGCATAAAGTATCATTGATCCAAAACTAAAGAAACCAGCTGCTAATGCACCCATTGTAAAATATTTTACAGCAGCTTCAAACGATCTATTACGATTGTGCATAGCGATTAAAGTATAAAGAGCTAAAGATGCAGTTTCAAGTCCAACAAAGATAAGAATTAAGTTATCCGTTGCAACCATAAACTGGAATCCACCAATCATAAATAAGAATAGTG
>Ga0256834_1002543_pt1 | contig 11420 bp, 5 predicted proteins | sample 4281140metaG_FD_190536 | JGI IMG/M metagenome (GOLD analysis project Ga0256834, IMG submission 190536) | Hydrothermal vent microbial communities from East Pacific Rise, Pacific Ocean - 4281-140 | ecosystem: Environmental > Aquatic > Marine > Hydrothermal vents | place: Pacific Ocean: East Pacific... | reverse complement strand
TTATATCAGGGGCTAAAAATGAATTTTATTGAGACAAGAGGCAACGAAAAAGGTTTTGAAAAAGAGGTCTCTTTTTCGTATGCATTATTAAATCCAAGTGCAAGTTTTGGCGGGCTTTATGTGCCTAGTTCTCTCCCTAAGTTTGATGAAAAATTTATCAGTGAAAATTACAATCTCCCATATGAAGAGTTAGCTTATAAGATATTAAAAATGTTTGAGATAGATATAGAAGATAAAATTTTAAAAGAGGCATTATCTTTGTATCGTAAGTTTGATGACCCAAAAGATATAACACCTCTTGTAAAGCTTAAAGATGACCTGTTTGTAAATGAACTCTATCACGGGACTACTCGTGCTTTTAAAGATATGGCACTTCAACCTTTTGGATATATACTTTCTCATTTAGCTAAAAAAAGTGGAAAAAATTATCTAATTTTAGCAGCTACTAGTGGAGATACAGGTCCAGCTACTCTTGATACATTTGCCCAAAAAGAGAATATAAAAGTTGTTTGTCTTTACCCAGATGGAGGGACGAGTGATGTCCAAAGATTGCAAATGGTTACAGAAGAGGGAAAAAATTTAAAAGTAATTGGAATAAAAGGGAGTTTTGATGATGCTCAAAGTGCATTAAAATCACTTCTAAGCTCTCCTAGTTTTGCATCTGAGCTAAAAAAGAGAGATATCTCACTCTCTGCTGCAAATTCAGTCAATTTTGGAAGAATCATCTTTCAAATTATTTATCATATAAAAAGCTATTTTTCTCTTTTAAAACAAAATGAGATAGAAGTTGGAGAAAAAATTTTAGTAACAATTCCTAGTGGAAATTTTGGAAATGCATTAGGTGCATATTATGCTAAAAAAATGGGACTTCCAATAGAAAAGATACTTATCGCTTCAAATGAAAACAATGTCTTAACAGAGCTTTTTAAAAAAGGCAAGTATGATATTAGGGATAAAAAATTAATTCTTACCTCTTCCCCTGCTATGGATATCTTAAAATCTTCAAATGTTGAAAGATTACTCTTTGATAAGTTTGGGGCAAAGCGAACATATGAGCTTATGAAAAATTTAAATGAAGATAGTTATTATGAATTAACAAGTGATGAACAAAAAGCCCTAAGTGAAGATTTTGATGCAATTTTTAGTGATGATGATTTTGGTAAAAAAACAATCAAAGAGTATGCCCAGAAAGGTTATGTGATGGATCCTCACACGGCAACTTGTATAAAAGCATACAGTGAACTAAAAAAAGAGGATTTAAAAATGGTCATATGCTCAACTGCCGAGTGGACAAAGTTTGCTCCTACAATGTTAAATGCCATAAAAGATGATGATATTAAGTATAGTGACTTAGAAGCTCTAAAATCAATCTCTTCTACTTTAAATATAGAGATAACTCCTTCAGTGTTAGCTCTATTTGATAAAGAGTTATTGCATGAAAAAATAGTTTCTAAAGATTTAATCGAAGACGAAATACTAAAATTTATTTAAATGCCGTTATCAAAATTAAATGAGCAGCAAAGAGAAGCTGCAACTGCAAAATATGGTAACAATCTTATCATTGCATCTGCTGGGACTGGAAAAACTTCTACAATTGTAGCGAGAATTGGATATCTGTTAAACAAAGGGGTGAAACCTGAAGATTTGCTTCTTTTAACATTTACAAATAAAGCATCTGCTGAGATGATTGAGAGGATAGGAAGAAACTTTGACCCAAAGGTTGCTAAAAAGATACAATCAGGTACTTTTCACGCAGTTAGCTATCGTCTTTTAAAGATGAGTGGAGTAAAGATTGTTTTAAAGCAGCCAAAAGAGTTAAAGATGGTACTTAGAAGTATCACGGAAAAGAGAAATTTTTCTTATATTGATGCATCTACTTCTGCATATTCTGCTGGATATCTTTATGATCTTCATTCGCTTTATCAAAATATGGTTTCACCTCTATCTTTTGGTAAATGGGTTACAGAACAAAATATAGATCATGAACCTTTTGAAGAAGTTTATAATGATGTTTATGCAGAGTTTAAAGAGCTTAAAGAGCGTTTTGGGTATGTAGATTTTAATGATCTTTTGATAAATTTTCGCACCTTTTTAGAGAATAATGATGTAAAATTTCAGGAGATTCTGGTTGATGAATACCAAGATACAAATCAGCTTCAAGGCTCACTAATAACTGGATTTAAAAGAGAATCACTTTTTTGTGTGGGTGATTATGATCAAAGTATATATGGATTTAATGGTGCAGATATAACGATTATTGGTTCATTTGCAGATAGATTTGAGGATGCAAAGGTATTTTCACTAAATAAAAATTATCGTTCATCTGAGCCAATTTTATCTTTGGCAAATAGAGTTATTATGCAAAATCCAAGGATTTATCCAAAGAAATTAGAAGTTACAAGAACTGGTGAATTTGCACCTCCAAAACTTATGATTTATGGGGAACTTTTTGAACAGTATGGCTCCATTTCAAAAAAGATAAAAGATACAAAAACCCCTTTAGAAGAGATTGCTGTGATATTTAGAAATAACTCAAGTGCAGATGGGATAGAAGCACATCTGAGAGAACTTGGAGTTGGATGTAAGCGAAAAGGGGGAACTAGCTTTTTTGATACCAAAGAGGTAAAAGCAATGCTAGATATGTTTACTCTCTTGATAAATCCAAGAGATCTTATGAGTTTTATCCATATTTTTGAGTATGCAAAAGGGGTAGGTGGTGTATTTGCAAAAGATCTTTTTGATGCATTTTATAAAGTTGGAGATGGTAGTATTTTACAAGGTATTTTAAATCCTAAAGAGAAAAAAAATCCTTTCAAACGAGGGATTGTAAATCATCAACTAGGGCTTTTTGATGAAATTATTGAAGAAGAGAGTATTGCTAGATTTAGGAAGCTTGGATTTGATGAAAAATTTTTAAAGAATCCAATTTTAAAACACTCTAAAATAAACAAAGATTTAGCAAACTATCTACATGCATTTTATAAATTTGTCAGTTCAACAATAAACCTTGAATCTCCATCATCAATTGTTAAAAACATAATCAATTCTGATCTCTTTGAACTTATGTCTCAAAGATTGGCAACACAAAGAGCAACTAGAAAAGATGCAACTTTAGATGAATCACTAAAAAAAGAGGCTTTAACAAATATTCGTCGAAAAGCACTGCTTCTACTTGACTTAACTCGCCCATATAAAGATAAATTTCGTTTTATAAATGCTTTGACCTTGGGTGGAGGGGAGATGAGCGAAGGTGAGGGGGTTAATCTTTTGAGTATTCACGCTAGTAAAGGTTTGGAGTTTAAAGAGGTTTATATAGTAGATTTGATGGATGGAAGATTTCCAAATAGAAAACTTATGAGTAAAAATGGTGGAGATATAGAGGAGGAGAGGCGACTTTTTTATGTAGCTTTGACAAGGGCTAAAGATATTTTATATCTTTCATTTGCAAGACATGATAGGATTAAGAAAATAGATTATCAACACTCTCCATTTTTGGTAGAGGCTGGGATGATAAAAGAAGAAGTAACTAGCTAGAGTGTAAGGTAACTTTGGGTTTAGGAGCAGGTTCGCCTAGATAAAACCCTTGAGAGTAGTCAGCTCCGAGTTTAATTGCCAAGTTATATACCTCTTCATTGTGTACAAACTCTACAACTGTTTTTCTATTTAATTTTTTGCAAAAGGCTATAATCGCAGTTGTAATTATTCTTGAGTTTTCATCCTTATCTATGTTTTTTATTAATGAGCCGTCAATCTTTAGGAAATCTACATCAAGGGTTAAGATATGTTCAAAGTTTGAGTATCCACTGCCAAAATCATCAATTGCTATTTTTACACCAAACTTTTTTACATCTTTTATGAAGTTTGATATCTCTTCATAATCTTCTATTACTTCAGATTCAACTATCTCAAATATAACTCTTTGTGTTTTTGGGAAACTTATGAGAACATTCTTTATATAATCAACTGTACCCTTATCTTGAATGTCTTCTGGAGATAAGTTTATTGAAAACTCTAAATCAGTATTTCTAAACTCTTCAAATGTCTTTTTTACAACTATTTTTGTGATTGAATTATAAAGTTTTGCTTTTTTGGCTATATCTAAAAAGAAAAATGGCGATACGACACTGCCATCTTCTTTTATAAGCCTTACAAGAGATTCATATTTACTTATTTCGCCTGTTTTGTTATCTATTATTGGCTGAAAATAGGTTACAATTCTATCATTTGAAATTGCATCTTTTATCATCTCCACACTCTGCATATTTTTTGCATAATTATTTCTTTCTCTCATTGACAGGTCATATGTTAAATATTTTTTATTTGATTTTTTTGCGTCTCTTAATGCACTGTTTGCATTTGCAAGTAAAGATGTGAGTTCATTATTTGTCTCTTCCAAAGAGTCACTAAAAGCGATACCTGCCGTAAATGTAATAGAGATTTGATCATCATTGCATTTTATCTTATTTGATTCGATATAATTGATTACTTTTGAGATAAATGATTTGTATTTATCATGTGAGAAAGTATCTGAGTCACTCAAAAAAGCAAATTCATCTGCATGGAGTCTATATGCATCTATTTTAGTAGTGCTTGATATCTGTTTTAATAATTTACTCACTCCTTGTAAAACTTCATCACCAATTTTACTTCCATAAAAATCATTTAATTCACCAAAAGAGTTAATATTGAGAAGCATTAAAACTGGACTTTTCATCTTGTTTAAATCTTCTATCATCTGATTTCGATTGTAAAGACCTGTTAAGATATCAATTCTCTGTTTTTGCAACTGAGCTTTTTTATCTTCTAGTTCAGTTACATCGTGTCTTACGGCAACATACTCAGCAAGTTCACCTCTATCATCAAGAATAGGGATAATTGTAGCATTAACAAAATAGTGACCACCATCTTTTTTTCTGTTTTTTACTATTCCATTCCAAATTTTTTTAGATTTCAATGTATCCCACATCTCTTTAAATGCTTCTTTTGGCATATCAGGATGTCTTATCATGCTATGTGGTCGTCCCATAAGCTCATCCTCTTTATATCCCGATAGTAAGCAAAACTTCTTGTTTACATAAGTGATGATACCTCTTTTGTCTGACTTTGATACGATGCTACTCTCATCAATCGCCATTTTATAGCCATTTAAAAATGAGACATTTGTTTTTATATTTTGTCCCATTATGTTAAATGCCTTTATTACATCATTAAATTCATCTTTTGTATTAGAAGTGATGACAACATCATTTTCACCTTCAGAAATTCGTATAGATGCAAGTTGGAGTTTTTTTAAAACTCTAATTAATGATTGATAAAATGCTGTAAAAATATAAAACAATATTAGAGATGTAAGTATAAACACTCCAAGGTAAAATAGAAGTTTTTTTTCTAGCTTAGTAATTTTTGATTCTAATATATCCTGATAGATTAATATTAAAGTACTATGCAAGTCAAAAATATTATATATGGCCTTGCTTCCAGCTTTGAAAAATGTTTTTGCATCATAAGTGAGGTTATCTTTATTTATAATTTCACTGTTTAGTAAATTTAAAAAGCTATTTGATATTTCATTAGCTTTTTTTATTTTTAGGAAAATTTTGTTTTGATTATCTTCATTTAAACTAACTTCATAATCTTCAACGGCATCTAAATTTGATTTGATTACCCCGTATAGATAAACTCCACGGCGTTCATCCTCTTTACTCTTTTGTGTTTTTGTAAGTTTGCTAGCTCCTAATCCTCTAGCCTGTCCTATATATTCACTTAGATTTGGTAATTTGTCGTCTATCATACTTTCAAGATAATGCATAGTTGCATGATTTGTAGTTTTAAAACCAATTTTTTTATTTATATTTTGTATCTCAAAAAGAGTGTTTTTTATGAGGTTTGTATGTTTTTCAAATGATTTTTTTTGATTGCTATTTTGGCTTATATTTTTTAGTTTTAACTTTTCCCATTCACCTATTAAGTTAACAAGTGTTGGAGAATTTTTATAAAGATTTAGTTTGCTTGAGTCTAACTTAAGTATAGTTGAAAAAGCTTTGTCAATATTTCTTTCAATTCTTAAAACTCTATTTTTGAGTGAGATATCACCACTTAGATATGCACCTATAATTCCTCTATGTTCTTGAAGATTTAAGAGCAAGGTCGTTAATATCCCATTATATTTTAAGCTTTCTTGTTTAAGTAAAAAAATCTTTTTCTCATCATTTAACTCTATAAATTTAACTCCTGCAAATATAAGAAAAGGCAGAAACATTATAAAAAAGAAAAAAGAGAGTTTTTTCTTATAGTTTAGTTGATTTAGAAGAAATATTGCTGGTTTTAACAATTTTTGCACTTAAACTTCTCCTAGTAAATATATTGTTAGTTATTATTGTTATAATATTTAGTTATTATTATATCTAATTTCTTATTATTATATCGTCTTAAGTTTGAATAAATTTAATAATTTTTCTTCTCTCATAACTTTTATTTCTATTTTTTCGTCTTTATCTTTAAAAAATAGTAAAAATTTCAGATCATCTAATTTTTTTACATCTATACCATCAACTGCCAAAATAATATCATCTTTTTTAAGCCCCACTTTTTTGGCAATAGAGTCTTCTATCACTTTAGTAACTTTGAGATTCTTAGTTGTGTCTAAGAAGACTCCAATTTTCATAGGTTCTTTTACTTTCATAGTATTTGTATAGAGGATAAAATCAGCACTATTTTCAGATGCAGGCATATCTTGGATTATCACCGACTGTGGGAGATTTAACTCTCTGAAAACTCTATCTGGGATTCCAGAAAATCCAGCGATATGACCATTTCCAGCTAAAACTATAAATGTCGTATCACTATTTTTTTTGATATATTTAGATGCAGTCTCTGCCATAGTTTCATCCCAGACTATTTGTGATTGATAGATAAAATCTGTATTTGGTGAAGTTGAGTTTTTATCTCCTTTTGCTTTTGGGTGAGCACTTGAATTAAAGAAATTTTGCAAATACTTTTTGTACTCTTGATTTTGGAAATTTAGTGTTTTTGGAAGAAGTTCTTTCTCTTCATCGTTTAGTGCGTGAAAACCATTTTTTGTAATTTTTTTGATAATCTCTTTTTCGATATTTAGTGCAATAACAGGCAATGAATTCTCTTTTGCAAAGTCGATTATAGGTTTATAGAGATTATAATTGAACTTCCATCTTGTAAAGTATTCACTTTTTTCTAAAAATGTTTTTTCATCAATTTTTCCAGCCAAATAATCATCTAAAATATTTTGAAATTTTCTTTGAAACATCTCCATTCCAATTGCTACTTTTTTACCTCTTTTGTGCAATGCTTTTATGATTTGTAATTGGTTTATATGATGAGCATAATTTGTATGAGCCTCTCCTATAAATATAACCCTTTTGTTAGCCACTTTTTCGATAATTTCTTCTAAAGTTTTTGCTTGGGGTACTTCAAGGTTTAGTTTTTCTATGCCAACTTCATAAACTTTTCCTCTTGTCGTAGGGGTTATCGATTTCTCTTTTATTTTGCCGTCTTGAAAAATAATTCTACTATATTTTGAGTAGTGAGGAATCTTTCTCAAACTTTTTTTAAGCTCTTTTTCACTTAAGGCTTCTAAATATGCCACAACTTTTGTTCTATTCCAAGGGTTTCTTTCTACTTCTATGAGTAAACCATCATCTAGTTTTGAGATATTTGTTAGGGCTTTTTTGGCTTCAGCTTTTGCATCTTGTAAAAATAGAATATTAGAATTTTGCATCTGCTTAAAAGTTAATGCATCTCTTTTTACTAGTTTAGAATTTGAGAATATTTTTTCATAACTTCTATCACTATCAGTTACAATTGTAAGATTGTTATCTCCTAAAAGTTTAGCGATATTTGTCGCACTTTCATCAATTGAGAGTTTTCTAAAAAGGTCATAATCTCTATCAAACACGAGTTCCAATGGTCTATTTTTCAAAGCCAATGATACATTTGTATCGCCATTTATAAAAAGAGAAAAACTCTCGTTTGCATCTATGGTTTTTACAAGTAGGGGTAGATTATATCCGTGTTGAATATCTTTATTGTGGGGTATTGTGAAGTTTAATTTGTACGAATTATCTTCATATCCGATAGTTAGTTTTGTAGGATTGATATCTACAATATCTTTATGCTCAAAGAGATTGTGAATTATCTCAGATGCATTCTTATCTGAAAACTTCTCAAAAAACTCTCCAATATCTCCATAAGTTGCATATTTTCCTCGATAAGTTTTATAAAACTCTTTGAGTCCTTTAAAAAAAAGCTTATCTCCAATCTCCTCTCTTAAACTATGAAAAGCAAATGCACCTTTACCATAACCTATAGCCATCGTTGCACGATCTTTTCTATGTCTAAACTCTGAAAGATTTATATGATTTTTCTCATTTACATAAGCTTCATAATCATTCAAAATCTTCTTTCTATATTTCCAACCCTCACCCTTTAACTCTTTATAATAGTGATCACTCAAGTATGTTGTGATTCCCTCAACCCAGTTTCCTTTTTCAAAATTATTAAAAACAGAGTTTCCAAACCATTGATGGACTATCTCATGTCCTAATGATATATCTATCAAAAAAGGTTTATCTATAATTCTATCTCCTATAAGAGTAAATGTAGGCATAGAATAACCTGTCTGAAAAGAGTTTTCAACTACCCTAAATGTAGAGTATGGAAACTCTCCTAGCATCTTCTCATACATATCGATGTAGTATTTGACCTTTTTGATATAAGAGTCTGATAAGTTTGCATGCTCTTTAAAAAAGTATGTTGATATCAAAATGCCTTTATACTTTTGGCTTTTTACTACAAACTTTTTAGATGCAATCAGATTTATGGTATCTATTGGTTTTTGCATCTTGAAGTTGTATGTGATTTTATCTCCATCTTTACTCTCTGTTATACTTTCACTCTCGCTTATGGCTATAAAATCTTTTGGTAGAGTTACGGTTAACTCATATTTACAAAGTGAGGAAATCCTTGGAAGCCACCCATCTCCTAAGAAAATAAAATCTTTCTCAATTTGCTCTTTGAGTTTTTTTTCATATTTGAAGTTTAACTCTTTTTTAGCCTCTTTTTTTAAATCAAAATTTGCAAAGTCAAGCTCTATATTTTTTTCACTATTTTTAATATCCACTTCAGCACTCAAACGATGCTCACTTGGAAATATCTCCATATTGATTTTATAAGTACACTCTGCTAAAAGCGAAAGTGGCATTAAAAAGTACAGTAATAATTTTTTCATTCTTTCCCATCTCCCCAGATTTAAATTTAGCTTTTTTTGTTGTGCATTCTCTTAAGCCTATTTGGCTGTTTTTTCCCCTCAATGATAAACCTAAGAGCATTTAGACGGATAAAACCTTCTGCATCTTTTTGGTTATAAACTTCATCTTCCTCAAATGTTGAATGCTCTTGACTATAAAGACTTTCATCTGAACTTCTACCAACTACCATAACATTTCCTTTATAGAGTTTTAGTTTTACCTCTCCATTTACATTTTCTTGTGTTTTATCTATGGCAGATTGAAGCATCTCCCTCTCAGGCGACCACCAAAAACCATTATAAATCAGCTTTGCATATCTAGGCATAAGTTCATCTTTAAGATGAGCCTCTTCACGATCTAGTGTGATAGATTCAATAGCCCTATGAGCCTTTAACATGATAGTTCCCCCTGGTGTCTCATAACAACCTCTAGCCTTCATCCCTACAAAACGGTTTTCAACGATATCAATTCGTCCTATCCCGTGTTTGTTTCCATAAGCATTTAGAGTTTCTAAAATAGTAGCTGGACTCATATCAGTATGATTTATCGCATATGGGTCTCCATTTTTATAGCTTATCGTGATATACTCCGGAGTATCTGGTGCATCTTGGGGCGAAACTGACCAAAGCCACATGCTCTCCTCTGGCTCACAAGAGGGGTCTTCAAGTATCTCCCCTTCATAAGAGATATGAAGCAAGTTTGCATCCATAGAATAAGGAGAACTTTTACCCTTTTTATCAATCTCAATCCCATGCTCTTTTGCATAGTCTAGTAATTTTCCCCTAGAGTTTAAATCCCACTCTCTCCAAGGAGCGATAACAGCGATATCAGGATCTAGTCCCAAATACCCAAGCTCAAATCTAACTTGATCATTCCCTTTTCCAGTAGCTCCATGGCTTACTGCATCTGCACCTGTCTCTTTTGCAATCTCTATCTGCTTTTTTGCGATTAATGGTCTAGCTATAGAAGTTCCCAAAAGATACTCCCCTTCATAGATAGCATTTGCCCGAAACATAGGAAATACAAAATCTTTCACAAACTCTTCTCTCAAATCCAATATAAATATATTTTCAGGTTTTATACCAAGCTTCAAAGCCTTTTGACGAGCTGGTTCTACCTCTTCACCCTGTCCTAAATCTGCCGTAAAAGTGACAACTTCACACTTGTACTCATCTTGCAACCATTTTAAAATTATACTAGTATCTAACCCACCACTATATGCTAAGACTGCTTTTTTGATATTTCTCTTCATTAATTATTTACCTTACAAAAAATTTGTAAGATTTTATCTAAAAATGGATAATAGAAGAAATGTTTTCAAAAGTGTTACTTTATCACCTTGTGAGTATTGTTAAAATTTAATTTATCTAGATATAGAGCAAGAACTTATTTTGACCTGAAGATTTTAACATCAAAAGGTCAAGATTTAACCTCTCCATAGCTTAATCTCTCTTTCTGCACAATTTACCTGCAATAATTAACATACATTTTGTCTGTTATTGCCCATATTTGCTAATTAACTAACAAAATGTATGTTAATTGGTGAAAATCAGGCTAAAAGGTTTCCTTAAGCTTGAAACTATTTTAATTTTCTACTATAATAATTTTATTTTACAAATGGTTTAATTGTTGACATGTGTTAGTATGTATATTTTTTGTGTTAGATAATCATGGGTAATTGAGATGTTTTGTATATTGTAGATAGTTCCGAACTATATTATGGAAGACCGGCACCTTTTTAACAAAAAGGTGCCCAAAAATAAAAGAAAAAAAGGATATGAATTTATTAGATAGTATCATTTTATTTTTGATATATATGATACCTATTTTAATAATTTTCTTTACTTTATTTGAGTTAAATAAAGCTCTTTGTGTCTGGATTAAAAAAGAAACATTCATATCAAAAATTATATGCAATTTAACAATTCTTTTGATGATAGTATTTGTAGGTTATTCTCTTATAAATATATTTCTTGGATAAAAATAGAAACTGGTTGGTAATATTAAACTCATAACAAGTACTCATATAATAAAAAAGTAACAAAAGAAGTTACAATAATCAAGAGAGTAAGTAATAATAACATATTGGACAAGTACTAAATCAGTTAGTTTTCTTAAAATGGAATTTTAACTAGATTC
>Ga0256834_1002542_pt1 | contig 11425 bp, 18 predicted proteins | sample 4281140metaG_FD_190536 | JGI IMG/M metagenome (GOLD analysis project Ga0256834, IMG submission 190536) | Hydrothermal vent microbial communities from East Pacific Rise, Pacific Ocean - 4281-140 | ecosystem: Environmental > Aquatic > Marine > Hydrothermal vents | place: Pacific Ocean: East... | reverse complement strand
GAGATGGAGTGAAATTGTTCAATAGATTGAATTCGGCGTAAATTCAGAGAAAGAAAGCAGTGTACATGGGTGATAGACGGGAGACGGCAGGAAACTTCCCGGTTTCAGGTTGCATACCGTTAAATACCCTCTGGAAAACGGGAGGTATTCCAAAATGGTGTGATGAAAGAGGGGGTCAGAAAACTATTTATAGAATCTGGAGGGTTTTTGGATAGGGAAGCAGAGAAGAGCCCCTGAAAATGGGATTAAAGCGTGAGTTATTCTCACACTCGGTATGCTACAACATCAATGTCAGAGACTTTTGCTATTTCCACGAAATCTGAATCCCGCGTTACTATTTTATCGGCTCCGTTGGCGATTGCAATTCCAGCAACCAGCACATCAAAAGCATTTACCTCCTTTCCCACCGCCATAAGTTTCGCAGCTACACTACTGGACTCCTCAGCAGCTTTCACATCGAATGGAAGTATCCTGATCTCAGAAAAGAACTTCTTGAAGAATTTCTCTTCTTTTCTGCTCTTCCTTCTCTTAAGGCCCGTAAGCACTTCGTGGTACGTTATTACTGTTACAGCGACGTCGTCTTCCGCAATATCTTTTACCAGGTTCCGGGTAACTTCAACGCCCCTGAAGTAGTCTATGAGAAAACTCGTGTCAAGCACTATCATAGCCTTATCCTCGCGTGCTTCCTCATTTCCAAGCATTTCTCTATTTCTTCGAGGGTTTCGCTGTCCTTTAGAACTCCGAAGTACTTTCTAACGTCTGTCTTTTTTTCGAGGAGTTTCTCTATCACGTCGCTGAAGCTCTCCCCCTCTCCCTTGATGTCAGCAAGCTTTCTGTAGATGTCATCTCTGATCGAAATCGTTTTCATGTACTCGTGTTTGCATACACGATAATATATACTTTACTCAGCTGACAAACGTATTCAGCCTAAAGCCATTAGCACAAGTTCTCCTACCTCTGTCAACTTGTATTTAGCCGGTTTTGAGCTTTCCTTTATGACCAACCCCATCTCTTCGAGCTTGCTTAAATGCTTGCTGAGTGTGCTCTTATCCTTCCCAAGTTCTGCTTCGAGTTCAGAGAGCGTGCTAATACCATCACTCAACCTTCTTAACACGTCCAGCTTCGCTCCACTGAGGCCTGCAAGAAAAGACAAGCTTATTCTCGGCAGCTCTACTCTCCTGCCTGTGCTTTCCGCAACGCTCGTAATGCGAACGTTTTTCATGACAAGCATGGCAGCCATGCACATTACAAGGCAAATTACCCTTAGCCCTCCAACAGCATCGAGATAGACATCCCCGTCGCTTTCCTTTATATCAGATATCAGATCTCTCAGAGCTTTTGACGGGTTGTGCTCGTCGAGTTCGAGAATTCTGAGACCTATGTGATGTCCTCTCGAACCAAGTTCAGCCAAGAGGAGCTCCACGTTTTTTATCGCATTGACGTTTCTCTCACTCCTTGTTTTCGGAACGAGCAAGACTAATTCAACCCCATCTCCGAATCCTCTCTCGAGTAAACTGCTGAGAATATTCGTTACGTCAAATCCAAGACTTACGTAAAGTCTCTTTCCCGACATATGTAAGCATCACCACCCAGCACTATATAACCGTAGTTTCTACCCTTCTTCGCCCTGAGGTAAGAGAACCTCCAGTCAGGGACTTTGAAGGTAAAATAAGCAGGCAAACCGTCAAGAAGCCCTTCAATAATAGAGTTTACTTCTTCCTCCCACACTGAAAGAACTTTGAAGTTTCTCCCACCAGTACCACCTTCATCCCTCCACAAGGTAAAAACTTCGTCAGAACTCGTCATAACTATAACTTTAAATAACTATAACTTTAAAATAGTTGTTAAGGTTCAAGTCTTCTATTACAAACACCGGAATGTTGCCCATAGCCTTAAGCCACCTTGGCTTTTCTACACCTATTTCTCCAGCGTTAACCACATGCAACTCTGCTTTTTCGAGGTTATCTATACTCATCAGTTCAAAAACTCCGAATTCTTCGAAGAACACCGGTACTGAGGGCATACCTCCCCTCGGAAAAACTCTTGAAAGCTCTATGAGTTCAAACGCTCCAAAGATAGCCTTTCTCCCAACTTCCTGCAAAACACCATCCAAAATAAAATCATCGATTTTCGGGTTGTGTACCTTTGATTTAGCCAGATCTTCAAGTCTTTCCAGCACAACTCTGGCTCTCTCAAACTTTGCGACCCTTTCATCAGAAGCAGAGAAGAGCCCCTGAAAATGGGGATTGAAAGCCGAGGGGCACTTCTACTCTTAACATTCCAGAAGTACATTACACTATTAGATGTTAGTTTCTGATGTTTCTCCGTGCAAAACGTTTAATGTGTAACTTTAAATTAAACAAAGTTTGAAAAACTCATGCTACATACTGTAACGTGTGCAGCCTACATTATAATTGCATTAAGCTCATGTTGTAAAAACAACATTACAACGGCTAAAACTTACAAAGCTAAACCTGACTACACGCAACTAAACTTCATCGAGATCGCGAAAAAGCAGCAGCCAACATTACACAGAACTGTTCAATCGTTAAACACCTCGTTAAATGCCGCTTACTGCACGTTCTCCGAGTTTAACCGGGTTGCAATTAATTGAGCTGTTATAATTAACGCCACCAAATCAAAAACTATAACCGCAAAAGAAGAACACGTCATCTATGGAGCTAAGGGAGTGCCTCCGACTCATCCACGATAGAGTCTCCATCAGGAAGTACCAGCCCAAAGACATTCCAGACGAACTAATTATCGAACTCCTCAAAGCAGGAAACGCCGCTCCTTCTGCTGGGAACCTTCAGGCGAGAGATTTCATTGTCGTCAGAAATTCCGAGACTAAAAAGAGAATTGCCGAAGCTGCTCTCGAACAGATGTTCATAGCCACAGCTCCCGTCGTTATAGTCGTCTGTGCGAACTATCCAAGGAGCATGAGAATATACGGAGACAGGGGGAAGCTCTACGCCGAACAGGACGCTACAGCTGCTGTGGAAAACATATTGCTCGCTGCCCACGCCCTCGGCCTCGGAGCAGTGTGGGTCGGAGCTTTTCACGAAAGTGCAATAGCAAGAATCCTCAATTTACCAGACTACGTAAGGCCAATAGCGATTATACCAGTGGGCTGGCCTGCAGAAAAGCCAAGCAAGAGGAGCCGCTACCCCATTCAGGAGCTCACGCACTGGGAGAGGTGGTAGCGGTAGATGTACGACCTCGTAACTCTGATAACAGACTTCGGCAGCTATTACCCGGGAGTTATGAAGTGTTCCCTCCTATCCTCCCTCTCCTGCCTCGGACACGAAGCAAGAGTAGTTGACGTCTGCCACGAAGTCGAGCCATTCAATGTGTATCATGGAGCTTTTCTCCTGCTAAACACCTGGAAGTACGCAAAAGCTGTTCACTGCGTCGTCGTAGATCCCACCGTTGGCAGTGAGAGAAAAGCAATAGCCATACTGTGCGATAGCTCAGCTTTCGTAGGCCCAGACAACGGAGTTCTCTATCCAGCGGCCAGAGAGGCGGGAATAGAAAAAGTGATTGCTCTCGACTCGAAAAAAGTTTTCGATTTCCTCAAAAGATGTTTGAGGAGAGAAATCAAACTTTCGACCACGTTCCACGGAAGAGATCTTTTCGCCCCGGCATCAGCTCTTACTGCTGCAGGAGTCGTGGAGGACTACGGGGAGGAAATCGAGGATGTTGTAGAGCTGGAGCTGTTTGACACCAGAATAGAGGGAGATCAGCTGAAGTGTAGAGTTGTGTTCAACGACAGGTTCGGAAACGCGATAACCAACGTCAGAGAGGATGTGGCGAGGAACTTTGATGGTTTCTGGTTTGGAAACACGTACTTTCCCCTTGTCGAGAGGATTACCGACGTAAAAGTGGGAGAGACATTTGCTATAATTGGAAGCTTTGGAACTCTCGAGTTGTGTATCAGAGAGGGAAGTGCCAAGGATTTAGGGATTGGGTCGGGAGAGCTGAGTCTGAAGGTAGAAATTTGAGCGCTTCATTAACTTTATTACGCAAGGTGGAGAATTAATAACATGAACGACCTTCATGGGAATTCACGAGAAAACATCAGCCTCAACGAGAAGGAAACGATAGATAGAGCGATAGCTAGCCTGATAAACGCTGTCAACAAGCACTTACCGAGGAACAGCAGAATGCTCGCAGAGATGCTGAAAGAGGAGTTTCCCACGATAAGGGCGAGAGACGGGAACGAGTACGTGATAGAGAGGAAAGAGCTGGAGTTTATAGCGAACCACCTTGATGAGGAGGAAGCTAAGACGTTTCCTATTCCGATTATACTCGAGATGTGCGACGTAAGAGGAAAAACTCTTGTTTACGTCAGAAACAAAAAGCACGCCGAGTTTTTGAGAAGATCTTTTGGCTTTGATAGGTTCGTTGACGGAGTTTTGGTACTAGACGTTCACGAAATTTACCCAATAAGGAGAAAGCTGAAAACTGCATCTCAGGTAATGTTCAATGTGATCGAGTAATCAGAGCAGCACAACTGTTTTTTACAGAGACGTTCCTACATACACTACATGAAGTTTGAACACCTGTACTGCACACGTTGTGGCTCCGAATTCGACATTATAGTGAGAAGGACGACGGGTTACTCTGGGTCTCTGCACATACCGAACCTATTCTGCCCGTTTTGCGGTGGTAGAAGGCTCGTAAAAAAGCAAGGGGTATTCCTGCATGAGCCCTGAAGGGGCCGTTGCCGAGTTCGAAAGAGAGTTCGAGAGAAGAAGAAAGATAATAGCAGACTTCGTAAAACAAAGGGGCACCGTTACCTTCAGGGATTTCTGCTGGGCTCTCCTTTACCATCCAGATGCTGGGTACTATGTGAGAGAAGAAGTTGAGTTGATAGAGACGTACGACGACTTCGTAGTAGATAGAAACCTAAGAGAGGCGGCAATAGAGATTGCGGTCAGAGACATGTTGTGCAGAAACCTAGAAGAGGATGTTGTAACTCTAAAACTCCTTGGGGACGAGGAGAAAATAGATGAGGGATTCGAAGGTGTTGTAGTTGCAAACGAATATTTCACATCCCTGCCCTTCCACATCGTGAAAAGGGACGAAAACGGCGAGAAACTCGTATGCGTGAAGTATGAGGGAGACTTCTTAGAGGTCGAGTGCGGCAAGGAGCTTAAAGAGTTGGAGGAAGTAGAGGAGTTTCTGAGTTACGCGAGACCCTACATCAACGTGGAGAAGTTTGCCGTCTGTACGGATGCCGTAAGAAAGATGGAGGAAATAGCATCAAAAATCGAGAGAGGCTATGTGCTGATAGTAGATTACGGCCTTCCAGCTGAGGAATACTACTCGAGGAAGCTCAGGCTTGCGTGTTTCAGTAAGGACAGTTTCAGTCACAACCCCTACTCTTCCGCCGGAAAGAGGGCCGTTTCAGCTCCCGTCGATTTCACGGCTCTCATGAGGGCTGCCGAGAGAGAAGGAATGGAGGTAAATGGTATGACAAGCTACAGGTACTTCCTGCTAAACACAATAGGTAAAGACGAAACTGAGGAGGCTTCGGACTTCAAGTCAATAGCGATGCCAGTAACAATGAAGGTACTCGTGCTGCAGAAGGGCGTGGAGTGGAGGAAGTTAAAGTGCTTGAGAAATACCCCGGCTTTTGGCTACTGGGTGAAGTACAACAGGGTTGATACGAGCTTTTTGGACTTGTGACGATATATTCTATTTACGTTTTTACTGTTCGACACTTTATCGACAGCTGTTTATCTTACTTGGCTGCGAAGAAAAAATCAGCAGGTGGCTCTGCCTCCCAGCATCCTCGCACACTCTGGGCAGAGGCCTACCTTCAGAACTTCGTTTTCTGTGAACCTGTAACCAAGCCAGTGGTCGAGAAGCCATCCGCAGGCGGAGTCGACCTCCACGACTTTACCGCAGAGCTGACACACTGCTTTCATCATGCCCACGCCGGCAGGGTTGAATATAAATTTTTACATCTTTGTTCGTTTAAATTCTACTTTACTCTTTCTCCAGTCATACTTTCAGTCCGGCTCGTAAACCAGGAAGTTCTCACCTCCGTGACTCCTAAGATGTCGTCTTTCCACAAAATCACAGCTCATCGGTCGTATAACGCAAACGCATCCCGTAAGCTTAGCAAGAGAAAAAATACTCTTCCAGAGTTCTGGTGGAGGCCTTATGGAGTAAACTACATCAGCTTTTCTACAAACTTCCAGCAACCTGTCTCCAGGGTTCTCGACATCGCAGGCAAAGAACTCTATTCCGAGTCCGGAAAAAACTTCTCCCACCTCCTTGTTCTTATCGCAGACGCACAGGAGTAACCCTCTATCTTTCAGAATTTTTGCAACCTCACAGTAGTACCCACAGCACACTTCAACGGCCTTTCCAAAGCTCGCCACGAACTCGGCTATTGCGAGGGGTCGCACAGTTTAAATTCTGTTTTCGTATAATTAAACGTACCGTGATGTCAGTAATGATTAGAAGGTACATGGAGAGGGACTACTGGGATGTGCTGCAAATAGATAGGGAAGCGTTCTCGCCCAGCAACGCAGCCTACGACGTTTACCTCTACCTGAAGTACGGCAGCGTTATATTCGTAGCCGAAATAGACAGGAGAGTAGTAGGATACGTCACAGTAATGGAGATGGAGGGTGGAGATGCGAAAGTAATGTCGATAGCCGTAAAGAGAGAGTTCAGGGGAATGGGGATAGGTTCGAGACTTCTCGACGAGGCAATAAGGTGGTGTAAGGTGAGAGGAAAGAGGAGGCTGCTGCTCGAAGTCAGGGTTTCTAATCTTCCCGCCCAAAACCTGTATAAAAAAAAGGGATTCAGAGTAATCGGTGTAAATCCAAACTACTACAGTGATGGAGAGGATGCATATATAATGTCACTTACCCTTGAAGGGCAATGACTTCGAGCAGCTCCCTAACTCTCTGGTTTCTGAGTACTTCTTCAGGCGGAGTCTCCTTAAAAATCTCAGACAGTCCTTTACACAGTGTGAGTATCGCCTTTTTGTGCTCAGCCTTGCTCTTGTGGATGTGCACGGGCTGAATCCCGAGCTCCTCGTACATCTTGAAGTGTCCGTTAGCAATTCCTGCCTCCTCGAAAAACCTCTTCATGTGGAACAACGTCAGGTGCAAAAGCACGAGCTCTTCCTTATGCATTCTCACCACCCGCTGCCAGCAGCTATTCCAAATCTGAATAAATGCTGTAGAAATAATTTTCCTTTAAACTTATACATATACATACAGTGTCATACATATTATCATTTTAAATCGTTATAAAATGTTAAGAACTGTTTAGGATCTGAGACGATTGCCGTGCAGCAGATGTTAAAATAAAGCTTTAATACTTCGGATGTCGAATACTGAGCAATGAACATCCTGCTCAGCAGAAAGGACACGATGAGGCTGCTAATACTAACAGAGCTCGTCAAAAACAGGGATTGCAGTCAGAGAGACATAGCCAAAAAGTTTGGATTGACCCCCCAAGCTATCTCGGAGCACTTCAAAGACCTGATAGCAGAGGGTTTCGTCACAGTGATAAGAAAGGGCTACTACCAAGTTACCGAAAGAGGAATAGAGTGGCTAACAAAGAGTGTTCTCGACCTATACCTGTTCAGCGAGGAGCTAACAAAGAAACTTTTTTCGAGATCCATAGTCGCTCTCGCCTCCGGAGACATAAATGAGGGAGATGAAGTAGTTTACTGGTTTCAGGATGGCTACACCTACGCGAGGGCAGAAAAGGGAGGAGGAAACGGAGTAGCTTTAACTTCGGCAAAAGACGGAGAAGACGTACTCATAAAGGCGACGAAGTGGTTCGAACCTCCCAAAAAAGGTGAAATCATAATTGTGAAGGTGCCGGACGTTGGAGAAGGAGGGAGCAGAAAGGTCGACATCGAGAAGTTCAGAGAGCTGATAAAGAGTAGGCCGAGGAGTTTGGTTTTGGCGATAGGGGTTGAGGCCCTCGTTGCGTGCAGGAAGGCTGGAGTTGAGCCGATATTCTTTGGGACCAAAGAGGTTTGCGTGGAAGCAGCTCACCAAGGAAGTGGGGTTATAGTTGCCTGCACTGAGAACATGCTGAACGACCTGCTGAGGAAGCTGATAGATGAGGAGCTCGAGTTTAAAATAAAGGAGTTCAGCGGGACATGAACATCAACAGAAACAGCATTAGGAACATCAAGCCCATCATTGCGAGCATGAGGTTTCTCTGCTTTTTCCTCTCCCTTTCAGCTTCCTCCTCGCACTCCTTGCTGCAGTAAAGCTTATCGGGCTCTATCGCCTTTCCACAAACTATGCAGTGCCTGTGAGGTACTATCCCGGGCATGGGCTGTATGGGGCGAGAAACAATATAAACCTGCCGTTTCAAGCTTGTACATGGGCAACTTTTCGGAGAGCTTTTCGGACGAGGCGAGGAGGGCGGTTCTCGAGTGGATAAAAAGCGAGGGGATTTTCAAGAGAGAAGTGAGCGACGAGATGGCTGACTGGCACTACGTAGTGGAGTTTCCGCTCGAAAGCGGACAGGTGAGCGACATAGTCATGCCAAAGGGCAAGGATTTCGTACTCGTTGTTAGTGGTCTTGTTTTTGCGGAAGAACACTACAAAGCCTTGCATTCTTTACCTCCAAACAAGAAAAAAGAGATGATTTTTAGGTGGAAGATGGACCTGCTCTTCAGAAACGCCGAGTTCAGGATGTTACCAGACGACATGTCGATTCAGAGGATTGACTTCTCGATGCCAGTCTATCTGGAAGAGCTGACGAAGCCGAAGCTGTTCGAAGCTCTCAGGGAGGTTTTCAAGTGCAAACTCTACATAATATGGCAGCTCAACCACCACTTCGGAGATAGCAGCAGGGGTGGTGGTGTGGAGGCGATGTACCTGTGAGCGAGTACACGGTAAAGCCAATAGGTTATGTGAGGAACCCGAGAGATAAACTTCCAGTCCAGCCGGTTTTTGCCGATGAGGAGTACACTGTAAAGATCGAGCTATTTCCCGAGTACGTCAAAGGGCTTTACAGGCTCGAAGAGTTCTCCCACATTATAGTGGTCATGTACTTCCACAAGTCCTCAGATTACAGCCTGATAGTAAAACCACACTTCGACGACAGGTTAAGGGGAGTTTTCGCTACACGCTCTCCGAGGAGGCCAAATCCAATAGCCATAAGCACGGTCAAGCTCGAGAAAATAGAGGAAAACGTGCTCTACGTCAAAAACCTCGACGCCTACGACGGAACTCCCGTTCTGGACATAAAACCGCACTCCCCTCTCGTCGATTGCCCGGAGGTGAGCAAAGACGAGATAAGCAAGCACCTGAAAAGGCACGAAAGATCGTGATTTGTTTATTTTGCAATTTTGCTGTAACGTTCTGTACTATCAGTGGGTGGTAGCCTGTGGCAGTTTGTAGTTTAACAAAGATTTAATAAAAAATTAAAAAACAAAAGTAAAGCAACCGAAACTGTAAAGACGACAACTCAAAGCCAATTAGCCAAGCTCAAAACGCGGACAAACCAAAAACTAAATATCGGGGAATTAAAATTCCGGCGATGAAATTCGACGCAAAGGCATACAGGGAGCTTACAGAGGAGGACTTCGAAAAAACGTGGCTTGAGAGTTACAGGGTTCTGACACCCAAGAGTATAAACGAAAGGTATCCTCGCGTTTCTTACTCAGCCGGAGTTGAGCATCCTCTCTTTAAAACAATCCAGAGGCTAAGAGAAGCTTACCTCAGGCTCGGGTTCAGAGAGGTCGTGAACCCGCTTATTGTAGAGGAGGGACACGTAAAGAGGCAGTTCGGAAAGGAGGCTTTAGCCGTTCTCGACAGGTGTTTCTACCTTGCTTCTCTGCCAAAACCGAACGTCGGCATCTCCGCCGAGAAAGTTGAGAAGATTAAGGAAATAGTAGAAGTGAGTGAGGGCGAAATAGAGGAGCTGAGAGAAGTTCTCCACCTCTACAAGAAGGGGAAGATAGACGGAGACGATCTGAGCTATGAGGTGGCAAAAGCTCTAAAAACTGACGACACAACGGCCGTAAGAATCCTTGACGAGGTCTTTCCGGAGTTCAGAGATCTGAGGCCAGAGGCGTCAACCCTAACGCTTAGGAGTCACATGACGACGGGGTGGTTCATAACCCTCAGCCAGATTGCGGATAAACTTCCACTGCCCATAAAGCTGTTCAGCGTTGATAGGTGCTTCAGAAAGGAGCAGGGAGAGGACGCAACAAGGCTCTACACGTACTTCTCCGCGAGTTGCGTGATAGTTGACGAGGACGTGAGCGTTGATGACGGGAAGGCAGTTGCGGAGGGGTTACTGAGGCAGTTCGGGTTCGAGAAGTTCAAGTTCAGGCCGGACGAAAAGAGGAGCAAGTACTACATCCCCGGCACCCAGACTGAAGTTTTCGCCTACCATCCAGCCCTCGTTGGATCCAACACGAAGTATAAAGACGGCTGGATAGAGATCGCAACCTTTGGTATTTACTCCCCAACCGCCCTATCCCAGTACGATGTAGAATATCCGGTAATGAATCTCGGCATGGGCGTTGAAAGGCTGGCAATGGTTCTCTACGGCTTTTCAGACGTCAGAAAGATGGTTTATCCCCAGCTCTACGGGGAGATTAAACTGGCGGACATAGACATAGCGAGGGCGATGAAGATAGAAGAGGTGCCCAAGACAGCAAAGGGAATGGAGATAGCTGAGGCGGTTGTGAGAGTCGCTGAAGAAAAGGCTGAAGAGAAGAGTCCATGCTCTTTTGAGGCGTGGAAGGGAGAGATTTACGGTAAAGAGGTTAGGGTGGTAGTGTTCGAGAAGGAGGAGGGGACGAAGCTCTGCGGGCCCGCTTACGCGAACGAGATAGTCGTTTACAACGGCAGCATATACGGCATACCGAGGAGCGGGAAGTGGGAGAAGTACTTTGCTGAAGGTGTTGCCACGGGAATAAGGTACATAGACGGCTTCGCTTACAGGGCTGCGAACGTTGCGGAGGAGCTAGCATGCAGGGGGGAGAGTGGAGAGGTGAGGGTTAGAGTTGTCGAGGGGTTGAGCGACATCAACGTCAGACTGCAGGAGAACGTCAGGAGGTACATTGCCTCCACCGGTGGTAAAATTGATGTAAGAGGACCTATGTTCGTGGCTGTCAGGGTAGAAGTTGAGGGTTGAGATTGTGAGATTGTAGTTGAAGGTTTGGAAGCTTGTAGTTGAAGCTTGCAGATTGGTAAAGGTGCAATCAGAAAGCAGAAAGCACTTAAGAAAGTTAAGACTAAACTATACGAGTTAATTTCAAACACCCCAAAACCCAAAAGCGAGCGAAAGAGATATATAGCCCGGAAGTACGGGAGTTTTTACGCCGAATGCTCCGGTGGTGTAGCCCGGCCAATCATACGGGACTCTCGATCCCGTGACCCGGGTTCAAATCCCGGCCGGAGCACTTTTTGATTTTACT
>Ga0256834_1002541_pt1 | contig 11430 bp, 11 predicted proteins | sample 4281140metaG_FD_190536 | JGI IMG/M metagenome (GOLD analysis project Ga0256834, IMG submission 190536) | Hydrothermal vent microbial communities from East Pacific Rise, Pacific Ocean - 4281-140 | ecosystem: Environmental > Aquatic > Marine > Hydrothermal vents | place: Pacific Ocean: East... | reverse complement strand
GTATTAGATTTTGTTTTATTGAATCTGTATGAATTTTGTAATTTATTTTTGTTAAAAATCTTTTTGCACTCCAATCTAAGTTTTTTATTTCTTGCTGTTTTAGTCTTTGAAATTCTTTTATAAAATAAACTTTAAATTTAGGACTTATCCACATTGCAAATTCAAAAGCAATATCTTTGTGAGCATAAGTTCATCAATATCTTCATGTTTTTGATATAATTCAAATAGCATTTGTTTCTTTTTGCCATTGTTTTACACTTAATTTATAATTATTTAATCAAGCACTACTTTTAATTATGGCACATTTGCCATAATTAAAATCTTTATTATTTAATTCTTCCCAAATACTTAAAAATTCAATTGTATTTCTATTTCTTAACCAATCAGAAACAAAAAAATCTCAATCTTTAGATTGAAGCATATCAGTAATACAAATATAATCTTCTTCATTTACTTTTGAAATCCTTATTTCAGTTCATAAAACATCAATATTTTTATTTTTCATAGTTTTATTAATTTAAAAATTTAAAATATTTATTTCACTTCTTTTTCTAAATTTTTAATATATTTATATCAAAAAATAAATATTACAATTCATAAAATAATATTTCTCCAAACAGAATTTCAAATAATATTAGACATAAAAAAGTCTCCTTTAATTTCAATATTTAAAAGTCAAAAAATTATAAAAAAGATTATGAAAATTATGAAAAAAAATTTATTTGAATTCATTTTTAATTTTTACTTGATAAAAAAAAATTAATAAATATTATCACTCTATTAAAGTTTTGTAATTGTAGTTTACTTATTTTTTAAATTTTTCAAGTTATTTATGTTTAAAAAAATATTTTCAATGATTTGTCAACAAAAATATCTAAAATATATATTTTTTATAGTTATATGATATGCTATTTTTTTGAGATTTTATGATTTATGAACACAATCTTTTTGGATAGATGAAGGTTTTTCTAGTTATTCAACAACTTCTTGGACAAATTTACAATATTATATTCATAATTTATCTCAACTTATAAGTTTTAAACTTTTTACAATTTCTGATTGGAGTGCTAGATTTCCTTCTGTTATATTTTCAGTTTTGAATATTTTTTTAATATATTTAATTTCTTATAATTTATTCAAAGATAAAAAACAAGCTATTTTTGTCACATTAATTTTTTCTTTTTTAACTTGGGAAATAATTTGGGCAAGACAAGCCAGATTTTATACTCTATTGCAATTAATTTTTTCATTAAATCTTTATTTTATTATAAAAACAGTACAAAATTTTTCTTTTAAATATCTGAATTTAGCTATAATATTTTTGTACATTTGAATATTATTTCATCCTTTTTTATGGTCTAGTTTAATTATTTTTATTTTAGGAATTTTTTATTTATTGTACTTAAATAGGGAAAAATTGAGTTTTAAAAAAAATTTAAGCAAAAAATATTTTTTAACTTTTTTTATAATTTTTATTATTCTTGCAATAGAATTTTTTAAATATTTTTTTTCTAAACAATGAATTTCTGTTCCTAATTCAACTGAAATACCACAAAAATTTATAGAAAATTATATAAAAAATTATTCTAATCATTTAAATGTTTGGCTTTGAATTATGCCAACTTTTGCAATTTTTTGAATGTTTATTTTAATTTATAAAAGAAAAATTTTAGAAACTATAGTTTTAAGTTTTTCTTATTTATTTATTTTTTATGTTATAAGTCAAAAATGATTTTTATATCACACAAGATATATTTTTATTTTATATCCTATAATAATCATACTTTCTGCTTATAGTATCTTTTATTTTTATGATTTAATTAAAAATAAATACTTAAAAAATTCTTTTTTTATAATTATATTAATTTCTATTTTATTTACAGCAAAATTTACTTTTTTACCACAAACTTATTATACTATTGATTACACTTCACCTCAACCAGATTTCAAACAAGCTTACAAAAAAATCCCAAAATGACAAGAAATCATTTCAGGTTTTCCAATGATGTGTGAATGGTATTATGCTAAAAAATGAAAATGCTTATATCATCTACCTGTAGATTATGTTTGAAGTAAACAGGCCCAAAAAAGAACTTTAGAAAGATGAAAAGATAATTATACTTGAATTAAATATTTACTTAATTTAGAACAATTAGAAAAATGAAAAAAATATTATTTTGTTTTAGATAATTTATCTATACAAAGAGCCATTTCTCAAAATATAATAAAAGAAATTTTTAAATCAGGAAAAATTATTTTTGATAATTGAAAAACTTATAATAATATAAAAGTTGTGGAATATATTAAATAAAAAAGATGGTTTCTGTATAATACAGAAACCATCTTTTAATTAATTAAATTTTTAAATAAAAACTTTTATTTTTTCATATTTTCAATTAATTTTTTAACTTCTTCTCAAGCAACTTCTTTAGATCCAAGTCATACAGCAAGAGCAAAAGCAACAGCCAGTGAACCTAAAATCAAAGTAAATGCTTGATTAACAATATCTCCACCAATTTGCATTTGTTGTAATGCCATAAAAGTAGTTAAAATGATTATTCCAAATTTAGCTACAATTGGTAAAATTTTTGAACTTGTAGCTGATTTTATAGCATTTGAAGCTAAATTACCAAGATACATACCAATTGCTAAAATTACAACTCAAAGAATTATATTAGTAGAAAAAGCAATAATTTCATTAATCATTGTAGAAATACTTCCAAGCCCTAGAGTTTCTGAAGCTTCAGTAACAGCAAATAATAAAATAAAAGCAAAAACTAAATTTCAAATAACCAAAGATGGCTTAGTTTTAGATTCAACATTTTGAAGTCAAATTAATCCTAAAACTTTATCAAAACCTACTTTAGATAAAAATTCTCAAATTAATTTAGAAATTATTTTTCAAGCAAAAAAGAAAATTACAATTATTAAAGCAGCAGCAAATAAATCATCTATATAACCTGTTATAGATCTTAAAATTGATTCTATTTGTTCAGAAATATCATCAAATTTTAAAATTGTTAAAACTTTAGGTAAGAAAAATAATATAATAACCCAATAAGCAATTATTCAAACACTTTCAGAAATATTTCATTGTGTTTGAATATTCTCAGATAATTTTTTATCAAAATCATTAGATTTAAAAATTTTTAATATAGTTATTTTTGCTATTGAAGCTAAAAGCCAAGCAATAAAAGCAACTAAACCTGCACTTATTAACATATCTACAAATTCTTTTAAACTACCAATTAAAGGTAATTCAGCTGTATCAAGTTTTGCATAATTTAATATTCAAATAAAAATAGTAAATATAAGTAAGAAATATACTATTTTAGAAACAATTTTTCAAACTTTATCTAAATCTATATTAACACCTATTTTTTCAAAAGTACTTTTAACAAAACCAGCTTTTCTTACTCACTTTCAAACTAATCAAGCAATTATTTTTGCAAAGAAAAGTGCAAAAATTAATGCACCAACAATGATAGCTCAATTAATTATAGCTTCCATTGATAAATCAATACTAGCTAAAAACTCATTTATTTTGACCATAATTTTTTAAATTATAAAAATATAAAATTATTTTTACTAAAAAATATTTCAGTAAAATTGTAAAACTATTATATGGTATATTTTGCTTTTTAAAAGTTTAAAAGTATTGACAATTATTAATACTATTTTTTTATAAAATAAAAAAACAAAAAAACTTGAATTTAATCAAGTTTTTTTGTAAAAAGATAATAAAGTTTATTTTTTAATTTGTTTTAATCTAGCAGCTTTTCCTGTTAATTCTCTGATAAATTTTATAGATTTTCTTCTAACTTTAAATTCTCCTAAAACTTCTATTTTATCAATAGTTGGAGAATGAATAGCAAATATTTTTTCTACTCAAAAAGCTCAAACTTTTTTTCTAACTGTAATAGTTTTTTCTAAAGCTGTTTTTCCAGCAGTTTTAATAACTATACCTCTAAATCTTTGTAATCTTTCTTTATTTCCTTCTTTTACTTTTAGGTAAACTTCTATTTCAAAACCAGTTTTTATTTCAGGTCTATTTTCTTGTACAAAACCAGATTGTACAGATTTTATTAATTCAGAATTACTCATTTTTTTATATTTAAAAATAAAATTTTTGTTTAAAAACGAGCATATCATATAATTTTTTTTATAAATTGCAAGTTTTTTTATTACTTTTTTTATTTTTCAACAATTTTAAAGTTTTTCTTTCATTTTCTTAAAAGTAAACTTCCATTTTCTAAAAATTCTTTTTCTAAATCTAAATTAAAATCTTCTACTTTTTTTTCATTAATAAAAATTGCTCCAGATTTAATAGAATTTCTAGCTCAAGAATTAGACTTTTCAAGTTCTGATTTAACAAGAGTTTCAAATAAATTTTCTCAAGAATATTTTATTCATCAAATTGCATTTTTAAAAGTTTCTAATTCTTCTTTATTTAATTTTTCCAAAGTTTCTATTCTAGAACTAGGATTTCAAAACATAAAATCACTTATTTTTTCTGCTAATTTACTTTCATTTTCTCAATGAATTATTTCTACAACTTTGTAAGCCAAAGTTTTTTGTCATTCTCTTTTTTCAGGTTCTAACATATGATTTTTTACTATTTCACTTATTTCTTCTTCTGGTAAAAAGCTAAATAATTTTAAAAATCTATCAATATCTCAATCCAAAGTATTCATAAAATATTGATACATAAAATATGGAGTTGATTTATTTTTATCAAGCCAAATTGCATTTCATTCAGATTTTCCAAATTTTTTTCAATTAGCATCCATTATAAGTTTATTTGTAACACCATAAACTTCTTTTCAAGTTTTTTTAGAAACTAATTCTATTCAAGATAAAATTCCGTCCCATTCATCACTTCAACCAACTTCTAGAGTAACTCATTTATTTTTATTCAGATAATAAAAATCATATCACATAATTAACATATATGAAAATTCAGCATAAGAAATCCATTGTTTTGGGTCTTCTATTCTTTTTTTAACTATATCTTTTCACATCATCCAATTAACTGTCATAAATCTTCAAACTTCTTTTAGAAAATCTAAAACATTCATATTTTTGAAAAAATCATAATTATTTACTATTTCATAATCAAGTTTTTTTCAAGTAATATTTTCTACATTTTTTATAAGTAAATCAAATTGTTTAGTAATTCCAGCTTGATTTTTAACTAAATCTTCTTCACTTAAAATAGGTCTTTCTTTGTCTTTTCATCAAGGATTTCAAATAGTTGAAGTTGCTCAACCTACAAGTAAAAAACATTTATTTCACTTTAACATAAAATGTATTGCCATTTGCAGAGCAACAAAATTACCAATTGTCATAGAATTTGCACTACAATCTACTCAAAAATAAAATTTTTCTCATCATAAATCAAACTTTTCAAAAGCTTCTTCATGTGTGTATTGGTGTAAAAAACCTCTACTTTCTAGTTCTTGTTTTAAATTTTTCATATTTTTTTTATTAAATTATTTTTTATATTTGTTTAGCTCTAATTATATTTTTAAAACTTTCTTTAAATATTTCAATATAATGTTCAACACATTCATCTATTTTTTTTTCTTTTGTTAAATGTATATTATTTAATTGAAAAATTTTTAAAGCAATTTTTATTTGAATATTTTCAATTGTTTCTTGAGTTTTTTTATTTTTAATTTCAGAATTTTTTTCTCTTTCTAGTTCAGTTATGTAATTCATCTTTTTATTTACACTTAATTATTAAAAAGATATTTTAGAGAAAAATTTTTTTTTGTCAAAACTTTTTTCTTATTGCAATTTCTAAAAAATGAATATTATAAAAAAACTTAATTAAAAAAATAAAAAAAAATGATAAATATAACTTCTATAAAAGGAAATATAATAAAAATACAAAAAAATACAAAACTTCTTGATATAGAGGAAATTTTGAATTCTAAATTTAAAGGGGAAGAATTTTTGCCAAATACTCTTGATAGTTTACATAATCCATACCTTTTTGCTGATATGAAAAAGGCTGTTGATAGAATAAAAGATGCAAAAGACTCAGGAGAAAAAGTTTTTATTTTTTGAGATTATGATGTTGATTGAGTAACTTCAACTTCTATTTTACAACATTTTTTTACAAAAATTTGATTGAAAGCAAGTTATAGATTACCTCATAGAGTGAAAGATTGATATTGATTAAAAAATTATTTTATTGATGAAGCAAAAAAATTGTGAGTTAGTTTGATAATTACTGTAGATTGCTGAACTCGTGATATTGAAATTATTAAATATGCAAAAAAAATTTGAATAGATATTATTGTTACAGATCATCATAGTGTTCCTGAAATTATCCCAGAAGAAGCTGTTGCAATTATAAATCCTAAGAGACCTTGATGTAAATATCCTTACAAAGATTTGGCTTGAGCTTGAGTTGCTTTTAAATTAATGCAAGCTTTGGCAAAAGAATTTTTTGAAGAAGAAGAATACAGAGATTATTTAATGAAATCTATAGATATTTGTGCAATTTGAACTGTTGCAGATTGTATGATTTTAACAGGAGAAAATAGAGTAATTGTAGAACTTTGACTTGCTCAAATAAAAAATTCTAGAAGCAGAGGGATTAGAACTTTACTTGAAAATGATTTAGATAAAGATTTGGATGCTGATGTTTTTTGATTTACAATTTGACCAAGATTAAATGCAGCTTGAAGAATGGATTGTCCTTATCTGGCTGTAAATCTTATTTTAAATAATTCAGATTCAGTGGAAAAAACTCTTAAAAAAATAGAAGAATTAAATGAAAAAAGAAAATTTTTAACTAAACAATTTGTAGAAGAATCTGAAATAAAAATTAATAAAAATGATAATTTAATTTTTTATATTTCTCGTGATATTCCACACGGAATTATGTGAATAGTTGCTGGAAGAATTACTGAAAAATACCATAAACCTTGTATTACTTTAAAAGAAGAAGATTGAAAATATGTTGCAAGTTGTAGGTCTCCTGAATATTTTTCAATGATAGAAATTTTGGAAAAAAGAAAAGAGATGTTTTTAGCTTTTGGGTGACATAAACAAGCAGCAGGTTTTTCTATTTCAAAAGAAAATTTTGCAGAATTCAAAACAAGTATTTTAAGTGAATTAAATAAACAAGATTTTTCTAAACATAAAAAAGAAATAGAAATTACAAAAATAGTAAAATTAGAAGAATTATGATTTTCTTTTTTGAAAAAAATAAATAGGTTTAAACCATTTTGAATGTGAAATTTGAAACCAGTTTTTATTATAGAAGATTTAGAAGATTATAAGCTAGAATTTCTTTGAAATAAATCAAGAGACCATTTGAGATTTTCTACAAAACATTGATTCAAAATGTTTGCTTTTTATATGTGAGATTTTTATGAAGAAATAAAAAGATGAATTAGAGAATGAAAAAAACTTGATTTAATTTTTGATATTTCAGAAGATAATTGGATGTGAAAAAAGAATTTGATGTTAAAAGTTGTTGATGTTATTTTGAGGTAAAAAAAATACTTTATCTAATAAACATTAGATAAAGTATTTAATCTTTTTATCAAAGCTCTTGCTGTAATTTGATATAATTTAGAATCAAGAACTTCTTTTATTCCATTATCATAAACAAAACTTATTTTTTTATCAAAAGATTTTAAAATATAAGGTTTATATATAATCTCACTAAAAGTAACTCAAAAATTATTATTTATTTTATCTTCTCAAAATTCTGAAATTAATGAAGGTTGAGCTGGAATTAAATAATCATTAGCATCATCAAAATAATCTTCTGCTCAGTCTTCACTTGCAAAATAAGCAAGTAATTTTTTTGCTATTTCAGTATTTTTAGATTCAATATTTATAACAAAATAATTATAATTTATAAATAAATCATTTTTTGTATTAGAAATTCTAGGAAAATAAGAAGCTAAAACATTATTTTTATCTCTCATTTTTCAGATTTGTCATAAAATTCTAGGATATCACAAAATAATTGCTAATTTAGATTTTCTAAAAAGTTCTATATCACTTTCATCAGTTTTTGTATTTTCAAAATTAATTCATTTATTATTATAATTCAAATAATTAGCAATAGTTTTAGTTGTTTGACTTGAAGAAACTGTAGAACTTCAGTCTTGAATAATCAAACTTGCCAAAATATCATTTGAATAAGTTATTTGTTTTCAAACTCATAAACCAATAGCAATTATAGAATTATCATATTCTTCTAATTCATCAATTATATTATTTATTCCAGACCAACTTGTAATATTTTTTGCTATATTTACTGAAAGTCATCTTAAAAGTTTTGAATTATAAAAAAGTCAAATTGATTCATAACCCAAAGGAACTCAAATTAAATAACTTAATTCTTTTGCTTTTCAATCTATTTCTAGATTTTCAGTTTTTATTAAATCTTTTGAAAAAATACTAGAAAAATTTTTCTTGAAATCACTTAAAGAAATATCATTAGAAGTTAATCATAATATTTTTGTATAAAAAGTTTTTTCACTTAAATCATTATTATTTATAACAAAAATATCTGGAGCTTTATCATTTAAAAAAGCTGAAGTTAAAGCATAATAATAAGTTTCATAATTAGAAAAATTTCTAACTGTAAAAACTACAGATTTCAATCAATTTTCAGTTTTATATTTATTAATAAAACCAATAAATTTTTGATCTGATTCTCAAACAGTCCAAATATTTACAGTTCATTTAGTAGAATTATTAGTGTTTCATTCTTTTTCACTTCAACCTGAAACAAAAAGTATAAAAATTATTATTACAATTATAAAAATTCATAATCAAATAATAAAATATTTTTTATTATTAGACATATTTTCAAAATCAGGTTTTTCTATATTTACCATTTTTTATTAATAAAGATTAAGGTGTTTTTATTTTAACACAAATTTTTTTTATTATCAAATTTTTTTTTAAGAATTGGATAATAAATGCATATGAATGTGCATTACTTCTTGTCATCATTTTTCTCAAACATTAAAATGCAATTGATATCATTCATCAATTTTCAAATCTTTTGCAACTTTTTTTGCAACAAAAAACATTTCAGATAATAATTCTCTATCAACTTCTTCCAAATCATTAATAGTTGGAATTTCTTTTTTTGGAATAATAAGTAAATGTGTTTTTGCTAAAGGTTTGATATCTTTTATAACAATTATTTTTTCATCTTCATAAATAATTGTAGAAGGAATTTCTCTATTTATAATTTTTGTAAATATAGACATATTTTTTTAATTTAAGAATTTAAAAATCATTGTAATCAATAACATTACTATCATTTCCTCTTTCAGTTTTGTCAGTATCTTTTTCTATAATATTACTAAAACTAGTATTATTTCAGACAGAAAAATTATCTAAACTACTTTTTATAGAAAAGACTAATATGTAACCTAAAATACTCATAACTACAAGTGAAAAAGTTAATCAAAAAGTAACTTTTTTTATGTGTGGACTAAAATTTTTGAACTTATAAGCATGAATCTTAGCAACAACAAAAAATCACCAAATTACTATTATACTAAGAGTATATGTTCAAAGAACTAAATAAAACATTTTGTATTTTAATAAAAATAAATTCAACAATAATATTATATGTTTTTTAGTTTTTTTTGCAAATTTTAGTTTTATTTAGTTTTTTATTTGCTTTTTTTTACTTTTTTTTATATAATATAAGTATTAATAAATATTTGTAATAAATATTAAAAAATTTTGCATTATTAATTTTTTAAAATAAAATGGCTAAAATACACTATAATTGAGTTGATTTCAATATTCCAACTGAAATAATAAAAAAACATAAAAATCTTATAGATTTGGTTTTAAATACAGAATCAATGGATAATGAAGAAAGACAATATTGGTTTGAAATAATGTCATCAATGACAGTTGAACAAATTGATAGACTTTTTGATATTTTAGATACTGAAAGGAAAAAACTTTTAGAACTTGAAAAAAAATATCAAGAAGAAATAAAACAATTAAATGAAAAACAATTAATTGAATGGCAAGAATTTCAAGCTAAAAAAAGTAGAGAAAAAATAATGAAAGAAGAATGAGCAGAAAAATGAGGTGATGCTGAAGATATTTTAGCCTGATTAGATGATTTATAAAAAAAATCTAAAAAATTATATAAAATAAATTTTATGAATATTAAAAAAATTATTGATAAATTAGAAAAATTTTTAGAAAAAAAATCTAAAAAAAAGAAAATAATTGTTATATATTGACCTACAGCTTCAGGAAAAACAAATCTTAGTATTGAAATTGCAAAAAAAATAAATTCAGAAATTATATCAACTGATTCAAGACAAATTTTTAAATTTTTAGATATTTGAACTTGAAAAATTAAAGAAGAAGAAAAAGATGGAATTAAGCATTATATGCTTGATATTATAGAACCAAATAAAAAATATTCTGTTTGAGAATTCAAAAATCTGGCTACAGAAAATTTGGAAAAAATTTATGAAAGCTGAAAAATTCCTATTTTATGTTGAGGAACTTGATTATATATTGATTCTCTTATTTATGATTTTAAAATTCCAAAAATTCCTGCTTCAGAAATTTTAAGAAAAGAATTAGAAGCAGAAGCAAAAAAATTTTGAAAACAATATTTGTATGAAAAATTAGTTAAATTAGATCCAGAATATGCAAAAACTTTGCACTGGAATAATCTGCAATATGTGATAAGAGCATTAGAAATAAAAATAATTTCTTGAAAATCTAAAAGTGAATTTATTCAAGAAAAAAAATTGAAATATGATGTTTTATTTTTAAATTCTTATGATTGAGATAGAGAAAAATTATATCAAAATATTAATTTTAGAGTTAAAGAAATGTTTGAAAAATGATTAATTGAAGAAATAAAAAAACTTTTAGAAAATTGATATAAAAAATATGATTTTTGATTAAAAACTATTTGATATAAAGAAGTTTTAGAATTTTTAAATTGAGATATTTCCTTAGAACAAGCTATTTTACAAGTTCAGCAAAATTCTAGAAATTATGCAAAAAGACAATTAACTTGGTTTAAAAAATATGAAAAATAGAATTTTTTAAAATTACAATAAAAAAAATAGTCAAGGAGAAAAACAGCTTTTTTCTTGTTTTTTTTTGATATTTTTTTATAATAAAAAAATAAAATATGAGTTAATATAAAAAATATCTTTTTAAAAAAAACTATGAAAAAAGCTTTTACTCTAATAGAACTAATAGTAGTAATAACAATATTAGCAATTTTGTGAACAATAGCATTTATATATTGGCAAAGTTATGTAAAAGATACAAGAGATGCTGTTAGAACAACAGATTTATGAAGTATGATAAAAAGTCTAGATATATTTAAAATAAAAAAATGATATTTGCCAGAACCAACAGATTTTAAAATAGTAACTTATAGTTGAG
>Ga0256834_1002540_pt1 | contig 11431 bp, 9 predicted proteins | sample 4281140metaG_FD_190536 | JGI IMG/M metagenome (GOLD analysis project Ga0256834, IMG submission 190536) | Hydrothermal vent microbial communities from East Pacific Rise, Pacific Ocean - 4281-140 | ecosystem: Environmental > Aquatic > Marine > Hydrothermal vents | place: Pacific Ocean: East Pacific... | reverse complement strand
TTGCTTTTGTTTTATCAAAGCTTTTTACTGTACCAAAAGTAACTGGACATCTAGCAACAGCTGCATATTTCATATTTGGCAATTTGATATCCAACCCATATTTAGGTTTACCTGATGCAAAATCAGCACCATCAATACTTTTTAATCCTTTACCAATATATTTAAAATCTTTAGGGTCTTTTAAAGTAGGATTTTCAGGAACCTCAACTTTTGATGCTTCTTTTATCAGGTCTCCATAAAATATTTTTTTATTGGAGCTTGTATCAATCACATAATGATTTTCTGTTTTTAATACTGATTCATCAACTTTTAACTGAGTTGCAGCAGCAGTAATTAACATGGCCTTGGCTGTTGCACCCATTTTACGCATAGTTTCATAAAGCGTTCTAACACTTCTTGAACCATCTGTATTTTGATTGCCATAATTAGAATCTCCAATAGCTTGTACAATACTCACTAGACTCCAATCGGCATCCATTTCATCAGCAATAATTGAAGTTAACGAGGTTCGTACACCTTGTCCCATTTCAGATCTGGATGCTGTTAAAATTAAATCTCCATTATCTTTTAACTGGACAAAAAGATTAGGTTCAAACGTTTCACCATTAAAGGCTCTCTTCATTGGATTTTTTTCTGAAGAGGATGGTACATTACATGCAATGATTAATCCTCCTGATGCTAAACCAATATTTCTAATAAAACTTCGTCTTGTTACTTTTTGTATACGACTCATTTCGTTTCTGTATTTGCATTAATTAATTCAGCTGTCTTATGAATAGCACTTCTAATACGTTGGTAGGTTCCACATCTACATATATTGCCACTCATAGCGGTATCAATATCTGTATCAGTTGGGTTTGTGTTTTTATCTAACAAAGCAACAGCAGACATGATTTGACCCGATTGACAATAACCACATTGAGGCACATTAATATCTTCCCATACTTCTTGCAATACTTTATTCACCTTTTCAACACCTTCAATGGTTAAAATGTTTTTATTATTTGCTAATGAAACTGGAGTTGAACATGAACTAACAGGATTACCATCTACTAATACCGTACATGCACCACAAAGACCTTTACCACAACCATATTTTGTCCCTGTTAAGCCTATAAAGTCTCTAATAACCCATAGTAAAGGTGTGTTTTCATCAACATCAATTTGATGTTCCTTATTATTAATTGTCAGTTTAACCATAATTAATTATCAATTTTGCTTTAAATTTAGGATAAATTAATAAGATATTTCATCGTAAAATGTTAAATATTATTTGTTTAAAAAACGGATTCTTTCTTTTTTATGAAAAGAAGATAAATATTCATTAAAATATTAGGTAGTAAATCATCAAATTTATTACATTTGCACCCCACTTTAAAAAGTGATGTTCTTTAAATTTTGGAGAGGTGCCAGAGTGGTCGATCGGGGCTCCCTGCTAAGGAGTTGTACCTTTACGGGTACCGGGGGTTCGAATCCCTTCCTCTCCGCAATCAAATTGAATTGTGATTCGATTTTTTGAGAAGTTAAAAATAATCAAGCTCACATGAATTAGTTTTTAATTTTCTGAAAATTGTGAATTTGCTAATAGCAAATTATAAGTTCTATTTGCAGTATCTGGTAAAAGGGATCAACGAAGTTAATCTCCATTACACCTCGGGGTGTAGCGTAGCCCGGTTATCGCGCCTCGTTTGGGACGAGGAGGTCGCAGGTTCGAATCCTGCCACCCCGACAAATTAAAGCTATTAGTTCTTGTAGAAAGTTTGCTTTCTCAAGAGAATGAAAAGCTTTGGTTGAATTAAAGAGTATTCAAGATTAACGAAAGCTAATCTTAATGGTGGCATAGCTCAGCTGGATAGAGCACCTGCCTTCTAAGCAGGCGGTCCTAGGTTCGAATCCTAGTGCCATCACTTCAAGCACAAAACCTGTAATTATATTGCAGGTTTTTGTAATTTAGAAAAGATTAATGCACAGCTTTGCTAGTTTTGTATTTGCAAAATAGACAGTAAAAGTCTGTAATGCTACCCTAATCATTCTTAAGTACAACATTTACAATTGTTGATTAGACACATTTGTAAAAGAGGTGGTAATGCATTCATAATAAATAAATGAAAATTTATAATAGTAACTCTTTATAAATTATGTCGTATTTTTATTCTAATTTTTTTAACAAATGACTAAAATTAAAAGATTACTCATTATATTAGTAATACCTTTATTTGCCTTTACAGCACATAAATATTATATTAGTCTAATAAAAGTTGAATATAAAACAAGTAGCAAATCACTACAAATCACAATGCGTATTTTTATTGATGATCTACAAGAAGCCATCAATAAAACGTACATTAAAAACTTTGAATTTGGAGAGCCTAATGAAAGTAAAAATATTAATGAGTTGATAATTAATTATATTCAAGATAATTTTACTGTCAAAATCAACTCCCAAAACAAGGTCTATCAATTCTTAGGTAAAGCGTATGATAACGATGTCATTTTTATCTATTTAGAAGTTGAAGACATTGAAACAATACAACATATTGAAATAAAAAACAGTATGCTAATGGCTACTTTTTCAGAACAAAAAAACATTATTAAACTAAAAATAAACAACACAAAAAAGACCTTTCTATTAACAAAAGAAAAGGATAAAGATTTGTTAAAATTGAATTAAATATATTCAAACTAATTCAAATTAATTACCTTCGAAAACTTTAACAACCAAAATAACCCAATTTTAAATGAAAAAAATCAGTCTATACGTATTCTCATTTTTGATGATTTCTTCTTTTACATTTGCTCAAGAACAAGATGCTCAAATAAAAGAAAGGAAACCAGGTCATACAAGCACTACCAAATTCAGACAATTAAAACAAGAGTTAGCGACACCTAACTCACAACATACGGCTTCTGGTGCTCCTGGTCATGCATATACACAGCAACAAGTTGATTATGTAATGAATATTACTATTGATGATAAAACTCAAAAATTATTTGGAGATGAAGTAATTACTTATCACAATAATTCTAAAGATCAATTAGAGTATTTATGGGTACAATTAGATCAAAACATGAGAGCTGCTGATTCTAAAACTCCAGATGTTAAACAAACTACAATGGAAGCTAGTTTTAATGGTCCTGTCACTTTTACTAAAGATTATTTAAAAAAACCTTTTGACGGAGGTTTCAAACTTGAATATGTCAAAGATGTTAATGATAAGCCTTTATCATATACTATCAATAGTACAATGATGCGAATAAATCTTGTAAAACCATTAGCACCAGGTGAAACTTTTGTATTTAAGATTAAGTGGTGGTATACTATTAATAATTATATAAATGATGGAGGTCGTTCGGGCTATGAGCATTTCCCTAAAGATGGTAATAATTTATATGTAATCGCCCAGTTCTTTCCTCGTTTAGCGGTTTACGATAATGTTGAAGGTTGGCAAAACATGCAATTTTGGGGGCGAAGTGAGTTTGCCTTAGAGTTTGGTAACTATACAGTTAATATAACGGCCCCATCTGATCATATTTTAAATGCAACAGGACTACTTCAAAACCCTAAAGAAGTCCTATCTAGAACACAGTATAAACGTTTTCAAGCTGCAAAAAAGAGTTTTGACGAGCCAATAATTATTGTCACTCAAGCAGAAGCTGAAGTAGCAGAAAAATCACATTCTGATAAAACAAAAACATGGAAATTTTACGCAGAGAATGTTAGAGATATTGGTATTGCAACCTCTAGAAAATTTATTTGGGATGCAATGGCTGTAAATATTAACGGTAAAACTGTAATGGCCTATTCATTATATCCTAAAGAAGGAAATCCGTTATGGGAAAAACATTCTACAAAAGTAGTTGCCAATACCTTAAAAGTATATTCAAAATATACTTTTGATTATCCTTATCATAAAGCAATTTCTGTTCATGCAAGGCAACAAGGAATGGAGTATCCACAAATTTGCTGGAATTATGGTAGACCAAAAGAAGATGGCACCTATTCTGACAGAGTGAGAGATGGTATGATTGGGGTTGTTACTCATGAAGTTGGACATAACTTTTTTCCGATGATTGTAAATTCTGATGAACGTCAATGGACATGGATGGATGAAGGTTTAAATTCATTTGTTGAAATGCAGGCTGAGTTTGAATATGATCCTAATTTTAATACTCGCAGTTTACCAAAAGATGTTGTTAGTTATATGAGTATGGATCAAGACCATTTATCACCAATAATGACACAAGGAGACCATGTCTATAATTTTGGGCCAAATGCTTATTCTAAACCTGCAGCTGGTTTGACCATGTTAAGAAATACAATTATGGGGCCAGAATTATTTGATTATGCATTTAGAACCTATTCTAAACGATGGATGTTTAAACACCCTACGCCTGCAGATTTCTTTAGAACAATGGAAGATGCATCTGGAATGGATTTAGACTGGTTTTGGAGAGGATGGTTTTATACAACCGATTATAATGATATTGGAATTAAAGAGGTTAAAAAATATTATTTAACTAATAAACCAACAAAGGCGGCTATTGCTGATGCAGAAAAATATGGAATGAATCTAGATGACTTTAAAGATAAATTAGTCTACTTTATTTCTGAAGAAGAAATTGGAAATCCGAATAAGGCAAAGAAAGTTAAAGATTTTAAAATGTTAGATAACTATTTAAATAGTTTATCTGAAACTGAAAAAAGTAGAATAAAAGAAGCTCCAAATTATTTTTATGAAGTGACTTTTGAAAAACCAGGAGGATTAGTCTTACCACTTATTGTAGAATTAACTTATGAAGATGGAACAAAAGAACGTCAACAATTTCCTGCTGAAATATGGAGTAAACATGATGCAGAAGTAAAAAGAATTTTTGCCAGTTCAAAACAAATTACTAATATTGTAGTCGATCCCGATTTAGAAACAGCAGATATAGACATAACCAACAATAGTTGGCCTAAAAAAATTGAAAGTAATCAATTTGAGAAATTCAAAGACAAATTGAAAAATTAGTGTTTTTAAATTTAGAGTTTTTTGTTAATACCCTAAACATTTTTAATGTTTAGGGTATTTTATTTCTACTAACCAGAGTTCGACCTAAGATTTGTTTGCAGTTTAGATGAATTTTTTTTAATTTGAAGAAGCGTTATTATGCGACATTATAATTTTAAATTGGTATAACTGGTTAGTTTTGAGGAGATTTGACGAAAATTCATCAAATCCGAAGGGAATATAAATAAAAGGCAATATTTTCATGTAACCTTTTTGAAATGTCAAGATATTCATTCAAATCTCACCTTTTCTTTACAGTTTGTATATCAAACTTAGGTCGAACTCAGGTTACTAATTAAGAAAGGTTTTAAATTACTTTTTGTCGTAATCAATACCATCAGATAAAATTCTAATACGTTTATCATTAAAATTTACATCAAACAAACTTCTTTGTTTTTCTAATAAAGAAGTTTCTATATTATTTAAATCTAAAATAGAATGAAATAAATCATCTGAAACATATGGTTTATGAATATTTGATTCTATAGTAACTACTTTCTCAGATTCAGAAGTTATAAATGTTGGAGACAACCATAGTAAAAAAGGAATTTCAACATTCACTTTTGGAAATGACTTTACAGCATGATGCCCTAGCAGATCCTGTTCATCATAAACATTTTCACCATGGTCTGAGAGGTAAATTGCTGAAGCTATTTGTTTAGTATTCTCTTTGCTATTTAGTGTAATCATATTAAATAGACTGTCAATAACAAAGTCATTATATAGTATTGAATTGTCATATTCAGCAATCATTTGCTGCTTTTCTATTTTTCCTTTAAAAAAATTAAACTTTTTTGGATAACGTTTATTATATAATAAATGATTTCCCATTAAATGTAAAATAATAAGCTTTTTAGTAGTATTGTCATTTAATGCCTTAGAAAAAGGGGCAAATATTTTTTCATCTAAAGAACTTTTTAAATCACTTTCATAAGATGAATTACTTAATATGTTAACAAACTTGGTGTTGTCAGCTTTAGCTCCAATAGAGCTAATCAAGTTTTCTGCCCATCCTAAAGGTGGTTGATTAGAAATCCAATAGGTTTTAAAGCCAGTTGAATGAAAAACATCAATCAAATCTTTACTTTCATAAAATGGTTGTTTGTTTTCCACATTTGATTCTGTCAACATTGACATTACAGTTTCTATTGTATTTGAATATGAAGATATCACATTATCAAAAACAAAAATATCATTTCGTTTTTCTAATTTTGGATTGGTCTTTTTTCTATAATTATACAATGACATATGATTTCTTGATGCAGACTCTCCAATAATCAAAACAAATAATTGTTGATCAGTAGTCGAACCAAGTTGTGTATCAACTTCTTTTAACTTATTATTCTTTACAGCCTTATAATATTTTCGTAAATTGGATATATAAGATTTTGATACTTTTACAAATTGAGGAGTACCCTTAACTAAAAATTCTGGAAAAGGTAAAAAAGAAAATAGTCCTATTATAAAAAGAATAAGTCCTATCAAAAAGAATTTATAGTTAGAACTATATTTTTTAGGGACATTTATTAAACTTAAATAGAATAAGATAATATACGGAACTAAGAATAACAATAGACTTACTGTCTGAACTCCCGCAAACTCATAGGCTTCGGTAAGGTTAGTATTTGAAATTGCTAATAAACTAGCAACTGACAATGGTCCTTTTAAAATTAACCAATGTGTAATTTCTAGAAACCCTACACTAAAATAAAAAAAGACAGATATTTGATAAAAAATCTTTTTCTTGGTTAAATAATATGGAATAGTCAAAATAGGAATCCATAATAAATTTGAAAAAACACCAAACTTATCTGATACTTCAAAATTAATAAAACAGCCTACTATAACAGGGATTAAAACTAATAATACTAGATATTTTGGATATACTTGTTCTATTAATTTTAATAATTTATTTACCATTTATTTTATTACTGAAATTGAATCAAAGAATCGTAAATTCAATTTTATTTATAAAAAAAGCAAATATACTATATCTCTCTTAAATAAGTTTAAGTGATTTCAATGAATAATTATTCTACACAATTTTCATATAGTTCATTATATTCTCTTCCATACGCTTTAAGATATTCGTTGTATCAGATTTTATAAATTTTTCACCTGTAATATTTTCATACAATTCAATATATCTCTCAGAAATTTCTAGCACCTTTTCAGATGTCATAACTGGAATATGTTGCCCTTTCTTACCTTGAAAATTATGAGCTATTAGCCATTGTCTCACAAACTCTTTTGATAGTTGCTTTTGAGCCTCTCCTCTATCTTGTCTTTCTTGATAACCATCAGCATAAAAATAACGTGAAGAGTCTGGAGTATGAATCTCATCAATTAATACTATTGTTCCATCAAGTTTCTTTCCAAATTCATACTTTGTATCTACTAATATCAATCCTCTTTGAGCTGCTATTTCTGTTCCTCGTTTAAACAATGCATTTGTATAAGTTTCTAATATCATATAATCTTCTTCAGAAACGATATGCTTTGTAATAATATCAGTACGAGAAATATCTTCATCATGATCACCTTCTTCAGCTTTTGTTGCTGGTGTAATTATTGGTGTTGGAAATTTATCATTCTCTAGCATCCCATCTGGCATGACTTCACCACAAATCAAACGCTTACCTACTTTATATTCTCGAGCAGCATGGCCAGATAGATAGCCTCTAATTACCATTTCTATTTTAAATGGTATACATAAATGACCAATTGCCACATTTGGATCTGGTGTTGAAAGTAGCCAATTTGGAACAATATCTTCAGTAGCTTTCATCATTTTAGTTGCTATCTGATTTAATATTTGACCTTTAAATGGTATCTGTTTTGGCAAAACCACATCAAATGCAGAAAGTCTATCTGTAGCAATCATTATCAATAATTCATCATTGATATTATAAACTTCACGAACCTTTCCTCTGTAAACAGATTTTTGATTCTTAAAATTAAAATTGGTATTGTTTATTGTATTCATAAGTTCATTTTAAACCTGTCATAAGTGAAAGGTTTTATATATAAAATTCATACTTTTTATAAAAACACCCTCGATAACTTTAATTTTCCCCTTTGGGGAAATGTCTGAAAGACAAAGGGGATGTTTATTCTGTTTCAATACTTTTATAAGCAGTTATTATCTCTTTCACCAATCTATGCCTAACCACATCTTTACCGTCAAGATAGACAACACTTATCCCCTTTATATCTTTTAATGCTAATAAAGACTCTTTTAAACCAGAAATTTGTCTTTTTGGCAAATCAATCTGTCCAGGATCTCCGTTTATTATAAATTTAGCATTTTTACCCATTCTAGTTAAAAACATTTTCATTTGAGCATGCGTTGTATTTTGTGCTTCGTCTAAAATCACAAATGCATTATCTAATGTTCTACCTCGCATAAATGCTAAAGGTGCAATCTGTATTACACCAGCTTCAAAATAAGATTGCAATTTTTCATGTGAAATCATATCACGCAACGCATCATATAGCGGCTGCATATACGGGTCTAATTTTTCTTTTAAATCACCTGGTAAAAAACCTAAATTCTCACCTGACTCTACAGCTGGTCTTGTTAAAATAATACGTTTTACATCTTTACTTTTCAATGCTTTTACTGCCAATGCTACCGCTGTATACGTTTTACCAGTTCCTGCAGGTCCAACTGCAAAAAGCATATCGTTCTTTTGCATATTTACCACCATCTTTCGTTGATTTTCAGTCAATGGCTTAATTAATTTTCCATTTACTCCATGAACCAAAACATCATTATCCTTTTTTGAACTCTTAGGTGATTTATCACTTGTTGTTAATAAACGCTCAATACTATTCTCATCTAAGTTATTATATTTATTAAAATAATTGATTAGCATTTCTACACGCTTCTCAAACTCATCTAACAACTCCTTTTCGCCAAAAACCTTAATTTTAGTACCTCTAGCTACAATTTTAATTTTAGGAAAATACTTTTTTAATTGTTCTATATTACTATTATGTGTGCCAAAAAAATCTTTTGGACTAATCTCTGTTAACTCAATAATTCTTTCGTTCAAATTGAAATTTTTATATTATAATGAAAATTAATAGTAAATCACTTAGACCTACCTACTCAAGACTACTAATGATAAAACTTAAACTATATTTTTCTCTTTAAATCTGAATAGTTTTATCTATTTAAAACGGAAAATAATATGTAGTTTTGTAAGCAAAATTAACAATTAATTTAGTAATCACCAGTTCTCTTTTTCAATATTAATTAACAAATGTCTTTAATAACATTGACAACTGATTTTGGCACAAAAGACCATTTTATTGGAGCTATAAAAGGTGCAATTTATAATGAGCTTAATGACGCTAGAGTTGTTGATATTTCACATCAAATTACACCTTTTAACATTACTGAAACTGCATATATTTTAAAAAATGCATATAAAAAATTTCCAAAAGGGTGTATACATATTATAGATGTTGACTCTGAATTAAGCATTGAAAATAAACATATTGCGATTAAATTAGATGACCATTATTTTATTTGTGCTAATAATGGCATTATGTCAATGATTGCTTCAGAAATTAAGCCTGAAAAAATTGTAGAAATAACCATTCACAATCACTTAGAAAGCTACTCTGCTTTTGTAAAAGTAGCCTGTCATATAGCTCGTGGTGGTACTTTAGATGTTATTGGTAAACCAATTTCTGAAATAAAACAACTCAATGAAGTTTACCCTTTTATCAATAAAGAGAATAATCAAATAGTAGGTAGTGTCATTTACATTGATAATTACGGAAATGTAATTAGTAATATTACAAAAAAATTATTTCAAGATATAGGTAAAGGGCGTCCGTTTGAAGTAAAAGCTAGGCATTATACTTTTAAAAAGATATTCAATAAGTACAATGAGATTATAGATTTTGACATTCCTTTAGCGAAAAGACAAGTTGATGGTGAAAAATTAGCAATTTTTAATGTTGCTGAATATCTAGAAATTTCAATTTACAAAAGCAATCTAAAATCTGTTGGTGGAGCTTCTTCATTATTAGGACTAGATTATAGAGATTCTATAACCGTAAAATTTTTATAAAATGTTTATAAGAATAGTAAAAATGAATTTTAAAGTGGATAAAATTGATAATTTCTTAAGTATTTTTAACGCCAATAAAGAAAAAATTAGAAACCATGAAGGATGTAGTCATTTAGAACTACTCAGAGATAAAACAAATCCAACTATTTTCTTTACTTATAGTTATTGGGACAAAGAACAAGACCTTGAAAACTATAGAAATTCTGAACTTTTTAAAACAGTTTGGGCAAAGACTAAAGTACTATTTAACGATAGACCTGAAGCTTGGAGTGTGGATAGATGTTAGAAAAATTATAAATTAAAATATAAAGTAGATATTCATGATTGCCATATTTAAAAAAGAACTCAATTCCTTTTTTGCCTCACCCATAGGTTATTTGGTTATTGCTGTATTTTTAGTTATTAACGGACTCTTTTTATGGGTATTTAAAGGTGATTTCAATATTTTAAATGCAGGTTTTGCTGATTTAAACAGCTTCTTTTTTATTACTCCTTGGTTTTTTCTTTTTTTAATTCCAGCCATAACCATGCGTAGTTTTTCTGATGAATTTAGATTAGGAACTATCGAAATTTTAAAAACAAAGCCTTTAAATGATACCCAAATTATTTTGGGTAAATTTTTAGGAGCATTGGTTTTAATTATTTTAGCATTGATCCCTACCCTAATATATGTATTTAGTATTTTAAAGTTAGGTAACCCTATTAATAATTTAGATTTCGGAAGTACATTGGGCTCATATATTGGTTTGCTTTTCTTAGCAGCTGCCTATACATCTATTGGTTTGTTTACCTCTACGTTTTCAAATAATCAGATTGTTGCTTTTATTATTGCTATTCTTATTTCTTTCTTTATGTTTTATGGCTTTGAAGCTTTAGCAGATTTAGAACTCTCTGAAAATTTAAGAAGTTTTGGTATGTATGACCATTTTAAAAGTATCAGCAGGGGTGTAATTGACACAAAAGATATTATTTATTTCATATCAATCACTGTTTTCTTTTTATTCTTAACTAAATTAAAATTAGATAAAGAATGAAAAACATAAGTAAAATAGCCGCTCTAGCTCTAGTTTTAGCTGTCATTAATTTTATGGCAAATAAATTCTATAAACGCTTTGATCTTACTAAAGACAAACGTTATACTTTGTCAGAAACTACTGAAGCTATCCTTGATAAACTAGATGAAAATGCCATCGTAAAAGTATATCTTGAAGGTGATTTTCCTGCTGAATTTAAACGCTTACAAATAGAAACTAGACAACATCTTGAAGAATTAACGGCAATCAATAATCATGT
>Ga0256834_1002539_pt1 | contig 11431 bp, 9 predicted proteins | sample 4281140metaG_FD_190536 | JGI IMG/M metagenome (GOLD analysis project Ga0256834, IMG submission 190536) | Hydrothermal vent microbial communities from East Pacific Rise, Pacific Ocean - 4281-140 | ecosystem: Environmental > Aquatic > Marine > Hydrothermal vents | place: Pacific Ocean: East Pacific... | reverse complement strand
ATGTTCTGATTTGAGTTTGTATAAGAAAGGTAGGGATTTATTTTACTTCAAAAAATCACTTGCCATTTTACCATCCATAAACCCAAATTCGTTGCCCCAACTATTATTAATATAGGTCATGATTTCGGCTATTTCTAAATTAGAAAGGTGGGGGTGTGGAGGCATTGTAGGTTGGTATGAAATGCCATTAACCGTAATGGGTTCCGAAGCTCCATATTTAATAAGATGTACTGATTTAGTTTGATTTGCTCTTAAAAAATCAGATTTAGCCAGAGGCGGAATTAGTTTTTTTAATCCTTTGCCATCGGTTTGGTGGCAGGAGGCACAATTAAGCTTATATAAATCACGGCCTTGAATAATATACTTCTGGTATTTGTTCTGTTCTTTGGTAGAAAGCTTTTTAAAGGCTTCGTTGTTTCGGGCAGGGCCGCAGCCTATTAAAAAAAGAAATATGAAAGGAGAAATATGAAAGAGTAAAGAAAAAAGAAAAAAGAAAAAACTTGAACCATGTGGTTTACTCTTAGGTTTCTTCTTTGCGCCTTTACGTCTTTGCGGTGATTTCATCAATCCTTAATTCTTCCAAACCTTAAAGCTTTTAGCATAAAGTCTGGCAGGGGCTTTAATGGATCTCTATTTTCTAAATTTAAGAAGATACCTAACTTTTCTATGATAGGAATTTTATACACTTCAATTAGTTCAATTAGCGTGCCGTCTGGGTCTTCAATATACGTACAGTGCACTCGGGTGGTACCTCCCATATCTAAAGTGTCTTCCGTATCGCACGTAAAACCAAAGCCTTTTTCTGCCAAGTCTTTTCCCAACTCCTTCATTCCACGTACATCAAAGCCAAGGTGAACAAAGCCAATGTCTCCCCACAATCGGTCTGCGTAAATTTTCTTAGGGGTATAGTTAATAGCTTGAGCTAGTTCGATATAAGTGTCTGCCATTACTTTGGCAAAACCGCCACCTGGTTTATTGCTTTGAGCTAATCGAACTCTTCTAAACGTTTTATCTCCTCCAGAAACAGTGTTTTTCCAATCGTCAAAAACTGCTGTTTCATCAAATATAATTTTATCATATCCCAAGAGATCAGCATAAAGAGTTAATGCTTTATCAATATCGGTTACACCAACAGTGCTACCCACTGGGCCTCCAGTTACATGGCGTAATTTAGTGTACCATCCACCCCCAGGAATTACTTGAAATAAAAGCCCATTGGGGTCTTTTAAATAAAATGTTTTACCACCATAAGGCAGTTCTTGCATCTCACCAATTACATCAGCGCCCTGCCCGTCTGGCAGGCGGGTATTTTCTTTAAACCATTTAAAGGTTTTTTCTACATCGGGAGATTTTATTTGAGCTATAAAAATTCCTAAATCACCTAGTTCAAAACTAACATCGGCATCGGTGGCTGTAAACGAAACGGGGCTAACTACTTCCATCGCCAAACCTCCCTGAAGGTTTAGAATCATAGCGGCTCGTTTATTAATAATGTCGCCCTTCGTATAAATCTGCATTAAGGGCGCTTCTGCTTCACCATTAAACATCGCAATATCCATCCCAAAAAACTTTCGGTACCATTTCCACGATTCTGCGTGGTTGGGAACGCCTACACCTACATGCTGAAGACCATTAATTCGTTTATACATAACATTCTGTTGATATTAATAATGCGCAAAGTTATAAAAATAGTTGACCTACGCATTACCTCTTTTTATTTTAAGAGAATCTCTTAACCTGAGTTCGGGATAAGGAATGCTGTCAACTTTAATCGAAATTTTCATAAACAACTTAGATTTTTGTAGGACTAACGGGTTAATTCCTGCCTGCAGGTAGGAATTAACCCGTTAGTCCTTTGCTTTTTATATTAAAAGCTCACCTACTATTTTATTTTCTGGCAGCTATTCCTTATCCCGAACTCAGGTTATTAAATTCAATGACAATTCTCAGCAAGGTATAGCACTTGAACCACTACTTTTGCCCGTTAATTAAAAGGAGATGCCATCCTAGAAATAATTTGTATGAATTACCAAAATTTAAGCAATTACATAACTCAATATAAAGAGGAAGGAAAGAAGTATTTTATCACTTCTTCATTTCAATCACATAGTTTGGTGCTGCTCCATATGTTAAGCAGAATTGATCCTCATTTAGCTGTTATATTTATTAATACGGGCTATCATTTTCCTGAAACTATTAAGTTTAGAGATGAAGTAATGAATGCTTTTGGAATGGATAATTTGATTGATTTAAAATCTTCAATGCCAAAATCTATGCAAATGGATGCTGGCGGGAGGTTATTATTTGCTTCTGACCCTGACCATTGCTGTTATATAAATAAAACCCAACCTTTAGACTCTATTTTACGAACCCACGATGTGTGGATTAATGGAGTACGGGCAGATCAAAGTGCTACACGAAAGCAAATGAAGGAAACTCAGATAGCCCCTCATAACACCATTCGACTTCACCCTATGTTAGATTGGACTTCTAAAATGGTGTATGAATATCAAAAAGAGCATAATTTACCAAAGCACCCATTGGATACTCAAGGTTATATGAGTATTGGATGCGAACCTTGCACAAGAAAAATTGACCCTGAGATGCAGGAACGAGAGGCGAGATGGTACGGGTTAAACAAAACTGAGTGTGGATTACACACGGATTTAATAAAGCAATGAGAATATTAGTAATTGGAGGCGCAGGCTATATTGGTACTGCCTTGGTTGAGCGATTAGCAGAATCATCAACTGTAAGCAAAGTGGTTATTTATGATAATTTGAGCAGGGGAAATTATAATTTATTCCTTGGAGAAAAGCTGAGTGAAACCTCTATCATTTCATTAGTTCAAGGAGATATTTTAGATACGCGATCGCTCAAAAAAGCAATGAAGGATATCGATATTGTGTATCATTTGGCAGCACGAGTAACAACACCTTATGCCAATTTAGACCCACATATTTATGAGCAAGTAAACCATTGGGGAACGGCAGAAGTAGTTTCTGCAGTGGAGGAATCGGGTGTTAAGCAATTGGTGTATTTAAGTAGTACGAGCGTGTATGGTGCTTCTGATAAGCAGGCCACGGAATCGACTTTTCCGAATCCTAAAACCTTTTATGGCAATTCTAAACTAAGAGCAGAGAAGCATGTAGAACGATTAGTTGATAAGGGTAGGGCAATAATTATCCGTGCTGGGAATGTGTATGGGTTTAACCAATCTATGCGGTTTGATGCCGTTATCAATCGATTTGCATTTGAAGCCAATTTTTCTAAGAAGATTAGCATACAAGGTAGTGGTAAACAATCCAGGGCATTCGTACATATCGATGCGATTAGCCAAGTATTAGCAGAACTTCCTTTCAAGGAGCTGCCTTCTGACACCTATAATCTAGCATTAAGTAATTATTCAGTACTTGACCTTGTAGATGTTTTTAAAGAATTGATCCCTGCCCTTGAGTTTATTTTCGTAGATCAGCATCAAGAACTTCGCAATTTTGAGCTGGATGTAAATCTGAAAGTAGCTCAATTTATAGACCTACCTAAAGTTGGAAAGCTAAAAGATGAATTGGATGAGTTTTTAAGAAAGTTTAGTTTTTAATTAGCTTAAACAAGGACGAAAAGCCACAAAGTTTCAAATTTTAGTTTTCACCTTTCATATTTAGGTTACCCCATCATCATGCCCACAATCGTGGCAGACATAAGAGATGCTAACGTACCTGCGAGCAATGCTTTGAGTCCATACTTAGAAAGTAATACCCGCTGACCAGGAGCCAAGCCTCCGATTCCTCCAATCTGAATACCTATGGAAGCAAAATTGGCAAATCCACAGAGCATGTAAGTAGCCATTATAATCGATTTAGTAGATGCAAAGGAGCCAGCCGCCTTCATTGTGGCTAGGCTTTCATACCCAACAAATTCACTAGCAATTAGTTTTTCTCCTAATAGCTGGCCAACAAGCGTAATGTCTTGCGAAACAACACCAATGAGCCACATAAGAGGAGCGAATATATACCCTAATATAAATTTGAGAGATAGGGAATTATATTGCCCATCGGTAAAACCTGCAATGGTGTCATTAAGTCCAGTTACTGAGCCTACTTTTACAAATACATAGTCGAACATGGCAATAAAGGCGAAGAATACCATTAACATGGCTCCTACATTAAGCGCTAGTTTTAATCCTTCAGAAGTACCATTACTCATGGCATCTAGGAAATTACTCCCTACATTTTGCTTACTAATTTTAATATTAGAGTCAATTTTTTCTGTTTGAGGAACTAGTATTTTAGATATAACAATGGCACCAGGAGCCGCCATAATAGATGCTGCAAGCAAGTGCTTTGCAAATATCAAACGTTGTACTGGGTCATCTCCACCCAAGAAACCTATGTAGGCAGCTAACACGCCTCCAGCTACAGTCGCCATTCCACCTGTCATTACCAGCAGAATTTCTGACTTATTCATTTTTTCTAAATAAGCCTTAATTAAGAGAGGTGCCTCTGTTTGTCCCAGAAAAATATTGCCTGCTACAGAAAGTGACTCAGCACCAGATATTTTAAGCGCTTTGGTCAATAACCACGCTAATCCATATACTACTTTCTGAATGATGCCTAAATAGAATAGCACACTTGTTAAAGCCGAAAAGAAAATAATTGTAGGTAGTATTTGTAGCGCAAAAATAAATCCAAAGGAGTCAATATTTAACAAATCTCCAAATAAAAATGTGCTCCCATCTCTGGTAAAGTCCAGCACTTTAATAAATATTTTACCAAAGAATTCGAAGGTTGCTCTTACCCAGGCCAAATTCAAAATACTAAATGCTAGTACTAATTGAGAGCCTAGACCTACCATTACTACCTGCCAAGAAATAGCTTTACGGTTACTACTAAATAAATAGGCTATGAGTATTAAAGAAGCCATTCCTAGTATTCCTCTTGGAATAGAAACGAGAAGGTTTGAGTCTTCTGAGAGTAATTTTTCATCGATTTTTTCTTCTGTAGATACAGCAGTATCAGGTGTTTCATTGATGATGGCTTCGGAAGCTATCGTTTGAGAGTTACTATCAACTGCTACACTATCAGTTTGAGCAATGCTAAAAAAAGATGTTAATATGAATATTATTGAAAATGAGTAATGTAAAAATTTATTCATATTGGGCTTGGCTTATTATTTTAAAATCAAGCTAAAGAACGATTAATTTCTCACTTGGCAAAATGTACAGGCCTCGGATTTTGGCTTGCAGAAATCAGGAAATTAAAAAGGGATACTTACAGTAAGTATCCCTTTTTAATTTTGTGATAAACAAAGAATGTCTATCTCAGATTAGGTGCAGCAGCCAATAGCTCATCTGATGCACCTTCTGTAAATTTCTCAAAGTTCTTATTAAACTGTGCAGCCAAGTCGTATGCCTTATCATCATAAGCAGCCTTGTCGTCCCATGTAAGTTTTGGGTTAAGTACTTCTGAAGGCACATTAGGACAAGTTTTTGGCATTTTTAATCCAAACACTTCGTGGGTAGTATATTCTACATTGTCCAAGTCGCCATTTAATGCAGCCGTGATTAATGCCCTTGTAATTTTTAAGCTCATACGCTCTCCAATTCCATAGGGGCCACCTGACCATCCAGTATTCACCAGCCAAACATTAGCACCTGATTCTTGCATTTTTTTGCTCAACATTTCGCCATACACAGTTGGGTGTAAAGGCATAAATGGAGCACCAAAACAAGCGGAAAATGCAGTAACAGGTTCAGTAATGCCTGCTTCAGTACCTGCTACTTTAGCCGTGTAGCCAGAAATAAATTGGTAAGCAGCTTGCGCAGGAGTGAGTTTAGAAATAGGAGGTAATACGCCAAAAGCATCGGCTGTTAAAAAAAATATGTTCTTTGCACCCATACCAATAGATGGCTCTACAATATTATCTATATGATAGATTGGATAGCTTACACGGGTGTTTTCTGTGATAGACCCATCTTCAAAATCTACTTCGTTAGTGCCAGCTTTAAACACTACATTTTCCAATATAGCTCCTGGTTTAATAGCATTATAAATATCAGGTTCTTTATCCGCTGATAAATCAATTGTTTTTGCATAGCAACCACCTTCAAAATTAAATACAGAGTTGTCTGACCAGCCGTGCTCATCATCTCCAATTAATTTACGATTTGGGTCAGCCGAAAGAGTTGTTTTTCCGGTACCTGATAAACCAAAAAATACAGCAGTGTCGCCATCTTTGCCAATATTAGCAGAGCAGTGCATTGCTAATACATTTTTTTGATGAGGTAAGATGAAATTTAGCGCAGAAAAAATACCTTTTTTAATTTCACCTGTGTATCCGGTTCCACCAATTAAAGCAATTTTTTTAGTAAAGTTGAGAATAGCAAAATTGGCTTGCCTTGTTCCATCTACTTTGGGGTCGGCCATAAAACCTGGAGCATTTACAATAGTCCATTCAGGTTCAAAATTCTCTAATTCCTCCGTTGTTGGCCTTAGAAACATATTGTACACAAACATGTTCATCCAAGGCAGTTCAGTTACAGCTCTAATATTCAGCTTATAACTTGGATCTGCACAAGCGTATGCATCTCTTACATAAATATCCTTGTTCGAAAGGTAGGCAACCACTTTATCATATAAAACATCAAATTTATCCGCATCAAAAGGAATGTTGATATTGCCCCACCACACACTGTCTTTTGTGATGTCGTCTTTTACAATAAATCTGTCTTTTGGTGATCGGCCTGTGAACTTGCCTGTGAGCACATTAAGAGCTCCGCTATCTGCCTTGGTAGCCATCCCTTTTTCTACAGAGATTTTTGCCAATTTTTCTGGTGAGAGGTTCCAGAATGCATTCGCATTTTTTATACCCAGCTCTTCCAAAGAAGAATCCATGGGGGTTACTTCAAATTTTAACATATTACTTGGTTAATTAACGAGTTAAAAGTTGCCCACAAAGCTAGTACTTAAATTATTGTTTAGCCCAAGTTTAAAGGCGAAGCTTTCAATTTAGTATTGATTTTAATATCACTTTAGTAGCCCCAGAAAATATAAATATTACAATATTATAGCCTCATGGCCAATTCTTGCCCTGTCCTTAAATCAAACATTATTAATGTCCTTGTTTAAATAAGTTGAGCGTAGTATTTTGGGGCTTTTAAAATCTGGAGAGTTCTAGTAAATCTAAACAAACTTAAATTATATGAGTACTGATTCTATTAAAGAAGAAACATTATTTGGCCACCCCAAAGGGTTAGCTATTTTGTTTTTTACAGAAATGTGGGAACGCTTTAGCTACTATGGTATGCGTGGGTTATTTGTGCTTTACCTAGTAGCCGATGTTGCAGAAGGAGGATTTGGTTGGAGTCAGGTGGAAGCTCTATCATTATATGGTACATATACTATGATGGTGTATTTAATGAGTATTCCTGGTGGAATTTTGGCTGATAAATTTGTTGGACAAAAGAAAGCTGTAATGATTGGAGGTTTCTTATTGGTGGTTGGCCACGGAATTATGGCTTTGCCAGGTGAAACCATGTTTTATACCGCTATTACGTTAATTGTATTAGGTGTTGGGGCTTTAAAGGCTAATATTTCAACCATGGTTGGGCAGCTTTATAAGCAAGGAGATATTAGGAGAGATAAGGGGTTTACCTTGTTTTATATGGGTATAAACCTTGGTTCTGCTCTTTCTGCTTTAATAGTTGGGTACGTAGGTGAAACGTATGGTTGGCATTATGGATTTGGGTTAGCAGGAATTGGAATGCTATTTGGACAAATTCAGTTTTTATGGGGAGGTAAATACCTAAAAGGAATAGGCGATAAAAATGAGGAACCCGAAACAGTAACAAGTGAGGAGTCTAATCATTTTATGCGCTTATTGAAAAACCCTGTTTCGTTAGCGATTACTGCTATATTGTTTGCATTTGGAGTTTATACGGTAATTATGATTAGTGTTCTATTTGGAATATTATTAATGTTTGCCTCCATATTCCTAGGTTTTGGTATCAATATCTATAAATATGAGCTTGACGAAAAAGAACGTGATCGAATTATTGTCCTGTTAGTTTCATTTTTAATGGTAATTGCCTTTTGGGGTGCTTTTGAGCAAGCAGGAGGGCTGATGAATTTATACACCGATCAAAAGACTGATAAAAGCGTTTTTGGCCTATTTGAAATGACCGCAGCTCAGTTTCAATTTTTTAATCCTGTATTTATAATATTACTTGGAGTGCCTTTAGCTAGTTTTTGGGCTGCACGTAGAGTGAAAGGAAAAGAAGAATCTGCTGTGTTTAAAATGGCAGTTGGTAATATTATTATGGGTATGGGTTTTGTACTTATGGTAGGTGCTACTAAGCAAGCTGCAGGTGGTGGTTTGGCCAGTATGTGGTGGATAGTTGGTGCTTATTTATTGCACACCATTGGAGAACTAAGTTCTTCACCTGTGGCATTATCTTTTGTTACAAAGCTTGCTCCTGTAAAATATGGTTCCATTATGATGGGGCTCTATTTTGCTATGACGGGCATGGGTAATAAAGTAGCCGGATTATTAGGAGAATCAGCATCTCATTTTGGAGAAATGGAAGTGTTTGCAGGTATCGGAATTTTCTCTGTACTTTTTGGCTTGCTATTGATTGTATTCCTTAAAAAATTGAAAAAACTAACGCATGGTGCAGAAGATATCGTGCTAGAAGGAGGACATTAATATTATAATTATAGGCTATATAAAAAGTAATACGGGCATTCAGAACGAAGTGAAGAATCTTATTGTACATTCCTCTATTTTAAATTGAGATTGCTTTGTTCCTCAAAAAGACGTGTAACTATTTACTTTTTGTATAGCTTACTTTTTAATTTGTAACTAAAACCAAGTATGAATACCAACAAAGAACCTCAGCTATTTGGCCATCCAAAAGGCTTATTCTACCTCTTTTTTGCAGAGTTATGGGAACGTTTTTCCTTTTATGGAATGCGGGCTCTCCTCATTCTGTATATGACGGAGGAGATTTATAAGGCCTTAGAAAATAGAGATATAATTGCTTCTACCATTTATGCATCTTATGGAGCCTTAATTTATGCAACTCCTGTAATAGGAGGGATGTTAGCAGATAAACTATTTGGCATGAGACGTTCTATCATGCTTGGTGGTAGCCTAATGGCCTTGGGTCATTTTGTACTGGCATTTGATTCACAATTCTTCTTTTTCATAGCACTTGGCTTATTAATTGTTGGCAATGGTTTTATGAAACCCAATATTTCCACATTTGTTGGTGCACTTTATACCCAAGGTGATGATAGACGAGATTCTGGGTTTACCATTTTTTATATGGGTATTAATATAGGGGCTTTTGTTGCACCACTATTTTGTGGTTGGCTTGGCATAACTTATGGTTGGCATTATGGGTTTGGAGCTGCTGGCATTGGTATGGTACTCGGAGTTTTAACCTTTTGGAATGGAATTAAAAGTGGTATTTTCGGGGATCACGGTTATGCGCCTGATGAGGCTGCTTTAGACAAAAAGAAATTTGGTATTAAAATGAAACAATGGGTACCCATTGTTTCATTTTTGGTTGTTCCCGTAATAGCCCTAATGATGTATTATGGAGAAATGACTATTCCATTTATTGGTACTATTAATTACGAAGCGCAATTGGTTGATTATACCTTTTGGATAATTCTCGTAGTTATTATTTATGTAATCGGTAAAACAATGATGGAAGTTTCAAAAGTGGAGAGACAACGCCTAATGGTTATTGTAGTACTAACTATGCTAATGACTCTTTTTTGGGGATTTTACGAACTTTCAGGGAGTATTATTACGCTTTTTGCTCTTCGTAATGTAAACCTTGTTTGGATTAATGCTTCGCAAACCAATGCGATTACAGCCATGTTTATCATATTATTTGCCATTCCGTTTTCTTGGTTATGGGTGTACTTATCTAAAAAGAAAATGAATCCATATACACCCTATAAATTTGCTTTTGGCTTACTTATTTTAGGTGTAGGTTATATCATTTACGCAATTAGTGGAAATGCTGCGGATGGTGCAGGGAGAGTGCCATTTATTTATATGGTGTTGGGGTATATGATGTTCTCAACAGGAGAACTATTTATGTCGCCCGTTGGTTTGTCAAAGGTTACAGAACTAGCTCCTGCTAAAATTGTATCCTTTATGATGGGGGTATGGTTTTTGTCATCGGCATTTGCTTTTAGGCTGGTTGGTTTAGTGGGCAGCATGTTAGCCGTGGAAGGTAGTTCTGAAACAGCCGACCCTTTGGTGTCACTTGCCATTTATACCGATGGGTTTTGGCAAATAGCTTATGTTACATTGGGTGGAGCAGCTTTAGCTTTTCTAATAGCACCAATTATGAAAAAATGGATGCATGGCATACATTAAAATCATACTTTAGTAAGTACTCAAAAAGAGATTTTACTATTTTAGCAATCTGAAACTAGCTTGAACTATAAATCTTACAACTTAACTAATAATGGACAATGTTTTTATAAAAGGAACTGACAGAACCCCAGAAGTTGATTTTAACTTTGCTACGGGCGTTTTAGCTATTTCTGGTAGATCCATTACTGAAAATCCTATCAGTTTCTATAAAGAACTCGAAGCATTAATAATAGCGTATGGGAAAAACCCTGCCTCTCAAACTTTATTTAGCGTAACTTTGGAGTATTTTAATACCAGTACGAGTAAGTGCTTGGTAGAGCTTTTTAAGCTATTAGAAACCATTCAATCTAACCAATATGAAGTACTCGTAGAATGGTTTTATGAGAAAGATGATGAAGAAATAATGGACTCTGGAGAGGACTATAAAGATATTGTTGATATTCCATTTGAGGTTAAGATGTTAAACTAGCCGTTAAATTTTTGACGATAGACTTAAGACTACTGCTTCCTCCGAATTCAGCTTGCCATCGGCCAGTATGTGTCTAACATCTATATATCTATTACCTAACATTTATTGTCTTAAAATCATGTCCACAAATTCTCCATTTCTTCTAATGTTTTACCCTTAGTTTCAGGAACGAATTTAATAACAAACGCAATTGTTATTAAACAAAAGAATGCAAATAGGAAATAAGGAAGTGCTCCATTAAACATGGTTGTATTCAACGCACTTTTATTAACTACCGGGAAACTATTGGCAACAATAGCATTAAACAACCACTGAACAGCTACTGCAATTGACAAAGCAGTACTTCGAATTTGGTTTGGAAATATTTCCGAGAGCATTACCCAAACAATGGGACCCATTGAAAGTGCAAATGAACCTATAAACGCTAGCATAGCAATGAGTGAAACCACACCTAGTTGCTGGTAATAGATAGAAAGTCCGAGGGTAGCTAAGCTTACAAACATTCCTATTGTACCTACAATTAGCAAGGGCTTTCTACCCCAACTATCTACCGTAAAAATAGCCACAAAG
>Ga0256834_1002538_pt1 | contig 11433 bp, 2 predicted proteins | sample 4281140metaG_FD_190536 | JGI IMG/M metagenome (GOLD analysis project Ga0256834, IMG submission 190536) | Hydrothermal vent microbial communities from East Pacific Rise, Pacific Ocean - 4281-140 | ecosystem: Environmental > Aquatic > Marine > Hydrothermal vents | place: Pacific Ocean: East Pacific... | reverse complement strand
TACCCGCGTGTAATGATCTTACGCGTACTCGCGCCTACATACAAACTTATGAATACGACAAAATGGGCAATATGAAAAAGCTTCGCCATGCACATGGAGCCAACCAGCCGCTCAATACCATCAGAAAGTTTGATGTACAACAAAACAATAACCAACTGATTCAGGTTAACTTTAGTAGGACAAAGTTTGCCTATACGTATGATGTCAATGGCAATATGACCAATGAAGGCAGTTCGCGTCATTTTGAATGGAACCACAGCGACCAGATGAAAGCCTTTAGAACGCAGGTGGGTATGAGTAAGCCTAGTGTACATGCGCAGTATTTATATGATGCCACAGGAATGCGGGTGATGAAGTTGGTGCGTAAACAGAACGGCGCATGGGAAAGCCGAGTTTATATCGGTGAGATGTTTGAGCATTTTCGTTGGGATAACACCACGGCAAATCCAAAAGAAAACAATGTACTGCATGTGATGGATGATCAACAGCGGATTGCCTTGGTGCGAAAAGGTGAAGCGCATAAAGATGATAAAGGCCCAGCCGTGCAGTTTCATCTTGGGGATCATTTGGGGAGCAGTAATTTGGTGCTGAATGTTGCTGGGGTCTTGATGAATCGGGAAGAGCATTATCCTTATGGGGAGACTAGTTTTGGTAGTTTTTCTAGGAAGCGGTATCGGTTTACTGGGAAGGAGCGGGATGAGGAGAGTGGGTTGAATTATCATGCTGCGAGGTATTATTCGGTTAATTTTATAAAGTGGGTTAGTCCTGATCCTTCGGGAATGATAGATAACTACAACTTATTTATATATTCAAAAAATAATCCAATTAAATATTTTGATAAGACTGGAAAAGAATCAACGATTCCTGAGGCCGATAAAAAATTAACATTTGTAATATTTAAAGACAATACTAATCTAGATGCACCTTATTCTCTCTTCGGCACCACTGTTGGCGGAAATTTTCAGTTTGAGTTTGGTGGAGGGAATGAAGCTATTATTACTCTTAGAACATATATAAACTTTGAAAGACTTGGAACAACAATAAGTGCTCCACAAAAATCTGCTTTTAAAAGAAAACTTAAGGATGCATTTGATAGCTTTGATAGAACTGCTTCTGTGCGCCTTGAAGATAGTAAAGGAAATAAAAAAGATATTAAATTAAGGTTTAGACTAGAAGTAGTGAAAGAAAGTGATGCTCATACCACAATTGATGTTCATCCAAGAAATACTAGCTCCACTGCTCTTTTAAAGGTGGCAGGTCAAAAAAATAGAGCACAAGTAATTTATGACGTAAACGTGTTTCTAAATATATCTAAAGTAACATTAACACATGAATTAGCGCATAAATTAGGTCTTCCAGATGAATACGAGGCACCATTGTATGAAAAGTATTTTAGTCCTGCGCATATATCGTTTCCTCTTAACGAAATATCCTCTAGTGAGGTCGATAACATAAGGAACGAAGGGAATAAGTCTCTTCTTAAAAGTGGCGACGAATTTAAACCACGTCATTTTATGCATTATTTAAAAGCGATTCGAAATGCATATGAGAATAAAGGAGTTACTATTAAAACTAGTCAGGTAATTATAGATCAAACAAGAAAAACTGTTGTACCGTAACTAAACCCGTAAGCACCACAACCATGTTGGATGCGGCAATAATATTGAGTTTGGCGTAAACAATTAATATGAATGGAATCGAACATGAATAAACCACCAGATTATTCCGGTACATCACCCCGTAAGGCGGATCGTAAGTTGGATGAGCGAAGCGTTATCCGACATTTTGTGGGAACCCCAACACCAATGGTTGGAGAAACCACAAAACCATAAATTTACAACAAAAGGAAAAATACAATGGCAAATTTATTTAACGTAACAATCAAACCAATACCAACCACTGCGCGCAAAGCTGTAAAAGCGATTATTATGCAAAATTTGGGGCCAGATTCCGGTGACAAGGCAGAGCTGCTGATGGATAAGGGCGGCACCGTTTTCAGCGATTTGAATGATCAGGCCGCCAACTATCTTGCATCACAATTACAAGATGCCGGTGCGACAGCTTCAGTCGAGCTGAGTAACAATATACGAGAATTGTTTAGGGTTCGCCTGCTTTCATTTGGCATGCAAAAAATACAGGTCATTAAACAAGTCAGAGACATCACCGGGCTGGGCTTAAAAGAGTCCAAAGAACTGGTAGAAGCAAATGGTGTAGTCAAAGAAAACATTGGTAAGGAATCAGCCACAAAAATCATGGAAAAATTAGCAAAAGCGGGGGCAACTTCTGTTATTGAAGCTATGCTGGATTCAGGTGGTGACCAACCTCTGGCTGATGATAGCTACTTTGTCAATGGTCGCGTTGATCTTGACAATGGTGAACCCGCCAAAGGTGTGCTGGTTCGCGCTTATGATAAAGACTTGCGCAGTGAGCAATTATTGGGTGAAGCCACCACAACCCCAGCAGGTGAATACACCATTCCCTATACGCCAGAGCAGTTTAAACGTGCGGAAAAAAATAACGCGGATTTACTCTTGCGAGTTTTTAATGAAGTTGGCGTAGAGCTGGCTTTAAAAACAGAGAAAGAAGACCAATCAGATATCTACTTTAATAGCCCTAAACAAGCTAAAATTAATCTGCAACTCAAAGTATCAGAACCTGTCACTCCATCCGAATACGAACATCTGCAAGCACTGTTAAACCCAGCTTTAGATGGCACAATATTAGCCGAATTGTCATTGCAGGATATTCAATTTCTTATTCAAGAAACTGAAATAGTAGAGTTTGTTGATGAGTTTCCAGCCAAAGAAAACAGCATTCACTTTATCGCCCAAAGTACAAAGCTGACTGTAGAAACCAGTATCCCTGCTGAAGCTTTCTACGGTTGGGCACGCTTAGATGATGGCATCATTAAAGAGCAGGATCAAGATACGCTGGACTTGAATACCTTACTGGATAAAAGCGATAAAAAGTTAAGAAACACACTTGAGCAAGCCATTGAGGGGCTGATTATTCCCGCCTGGTTAACTGAGCAACTAGATTCCATTTTGAGACAAATAAACCAGTTGCGAGAGGAGATAGTTCAAGAAGAGAAGAAAAGCTGGACTCAGCATCAGGTCAATGGAATTTTGGTTGATGAGAACAGTGCTGAACCCTTGGATGGTTATGTTGTTCGTGCCTTGGAAAACAGTCAAACCAGTATTCTGAACACGGTGCAAAGCATTACCAATGCCCAGGGCGAGTTTGTTCTTTCATACGCCTTACCACCAAAAACAACGATAACTCAGTATAAATTACAGCTGATCATCGAAGCGCCTGGCGGTGAAGTGCTGGATGAACAAAATGTTGAGGTTTTGTTAGAACAACCTGAACCTTTAACGTTAAAAGTCACTGTGCCTGCAATTCCAGAGCCAGGAGAGGCTCTGGAAATAACCACAATACCTATGACTTTTTCGACTGCTCTGAATGACGTTTTGAAAGTAAATGAAGTAACCAACATTGCTGATCTGCGCAAACTTGGAGGGCTGAAAAATCTACAAGGAGTAACAAAGCCACTTCTTGAGAGTAAAGAGCTTAAAGAGCTACAGGCACATGTTGATCTCTCCTTGTTGGGTACAGACCTGGAACCTGAAGTACAGCTAAAACAAAACCAGCTTTTAATCAAAAAGGGTTTTAACAGCTTCATTGAGGTTGCCGCAATACCAGTGGAACGGTTTGTTTCAACTGTTGGCGGAGATGTTTCTAGCGCAGTATGGAATGATGCGGCGCGACTGGTTAAGATAGTGGATGGTATTCGTCTTGACCGTATAACCGGAGCAAGTAATGAAACACCACTTGAACGCGACCCCGCTCTGAGCTGCAAATGTGAAGATTGTGTGTCGGCACTTAGCCCGGGGGCGTATTTGACCGATTTGATCGGTTACGTGACTAAAAATGTGTCTAAGGTGGGTGGGAATGAAATTACGCTTGATTTTCTTGTTAATACCTTCCATCAACCACTTTCCAAACTGCCAATTAATTGTGAAGCAACTAAAACACAAGTAAGGCAAGTTAGAATTGCTTGTGAGGTTCTCTATAAAAGTTTATTGGCGAATGATTTAAAAGCACCCGTAGAAAATGAAGGCGTAAAACAGTATCGCAAAAAAGCTTATCAGGCATTATTAAGAAATATTGGAACCTCTCACTTTGCGCTACAGCGTGCCTCCTCAGAAGAAGAAATAGAGTCTATTGCGAATCGTATGGGGATTGCTCCTGAGCATGTACAAACACTTAAAAAACAGGACAATACCTTTAATCATGTATTGCCGGAGGAAAAGCTGGAGGGGCTATTTGGGCTGCCAGCATTTATCAAACAAGCTAATGCAAAGCTGCTTGATCCATTACGTTTTTTAAATAACGAACAAAAACCGCCTCTGCTCTATGACTGGCGATTAGAACATTTGCAAAAACAGTGGAAAGAGAGTGATTTCCCTGAAAATCCGTTGGAGGAAAATACGCCAATTATTGAACCTGATGTGATTGGTCCTGATGATTTTCGTAATACAGATGAAACGAACACGGCCTTTTCTCTGTGGAAAACAAGACGCAAGTGGGTTGATAAACAGGTAAATCGTATACATAAAATAATTATTTCTAATTTAAATAAGCCACAGGGCTTGGAGACGGCGCTTTTCGAAGAAATGCCTGCTCTAACAACAATTGATGATTTGATCTCTCAGCATGAAAAACTGGCAAAACCTATGAAGTCAGTCGAAAGAGATAAGATTGATCAATGGCTTAAAGACAGACATTTAAGTACAGATGCTTTGACTGAACTGGCAAGAATCGCCACCGATGTAAAAGCAGGAAAGGAATATAGCAACGAAGAGTGGGAAACCTACACTACCAATGCCACCAATATACTCGTAGATATTGTAAAAAGAGCCTCCTATAAGGACTGGATAGAGGAAGAAAATGGCAAAGTAAGTCTTGATATAAATACCTTCTGGGCTTCTTTGACTGAACCAAAAGAAGGTGAATGGTCTGGATTGTTAGAGCAACAAAGACCGCTAATCGACCCTGAAAAAATCGAACCCAAAGATTTGCCAGATGGTAAGTTCGGTCTTAAAGCACGCGATTTATGGGAAGAACGTCGAAAAGAAATAGATACAAAACAAAAAGAGTATTCTGATACTTTAAAATCGAAAGAGGCGGATCGATTAACTACAATAATGAGTGATGCTTTTGGATCAGTACCTGATCTTGAAGCCATTAACACCAAGCTCAATAACCTTGATCCGAATGAACAATTAGATGCAAAAACAGAAATTTCGGCGTTAAATCTGGATGAAGAGAGTTTTAGAGAATTGGCCTCTGCAAGCTTGATTTTAGAAGATGAAAAGCAAACATTATCAGATACCGTTCTGAATAATCTATCTATAACTTTAGCATCCGCACACAAACTCAATTTTTTATATGAAAGATGGGATGGGGAAGAGGCTGCTCTTCCATACTGGAAGTCCCTCAAAGCACGTCTACCTAAATGGCGTGCCAGTCAGTCGAGAAGACAACAATGGCAACAAGCCTTAAGGCAAGCGAGTCAACCGCCATTGGTTGATCCAGATACTATTTCTGGTGATGTACTACTGGAGCCTGTTGTTGGAAATTTTGCCTTTGATACCTGGCGTTCACGTACCAAATTACTAGAAACTAAATTTGATGATATACAAAATTTAACCAGCAGTATTAATACCGCAGCTTTTACCCAATTAACGAGTTTATATCTGGGGATTACCGTTGTTGAGTTCTTGCAAATAGCAGACGCGGAAAATAACGGCCAATCCATAAACAAAAGACTGGAGCAATTAACTTTATCCAGAGGTGCTTATTTGCTTTTACTGGAAGTTGCCCAACGACTCGAAGATGGTAAAACGGTACTAGATACTACTTGGGAAAATATATACCACATACTGTTACAAGTCTGGAAGCTAAAACAGTTTGCAACATGGAGAGCAGAGGAAAAGGATAAACTTTCACTCAGCCCAGAGTTCTTTAAACACCCCAAACGAAGACCAATCTTCACAACACAACAAGATGTTCAAAGATGGCGTATAGATACACGCAGACAAAGAGAGTGGTATAGAACGCTTAAAGGTAGAATTCAGCAACAGGAGACGCTGTCCTCTAGCCTGAAAACGATTGTTTCAGATGTCGAAGAACAAACCCTGCCATTACTGAGAGATGCATTGATAGAAATTATCGATGACTCGAATGATGCGTTTCATATTAAAGCAGAAAAGCTCACCAAACGATTTCTTATAGGTATGCAAATCGGCGGCTGCCAGATGACCACGCGTATCAGCATGGCGCTGGAAATATTGCAAGTGTTGGTGTTTTCGATTAGATCAGGAAAGCTTAAAATTGAAGACAAAAAGCTAACTCTGCAATCAAAAATATTTGAAAAAGAGTGGAAATGGATGGGTTCTTATGCCACCTGGAAAGCTGCGATGGGTGTGTTTTTATATCCCGAGAAGATTTTGTATCCGTCGTTGCGAAGGGATAAAACGCCGCTATTTAAAAGTATTGAAGAAAGTCTCAGAACAGATACATCTTCTAAAAATATTTGTGAGCAAACCTCGGCCTACTTTGATTATTTAAAAGATATAATCTCACTAAAACCAATAGCAAGTTGCTATGGTTTAGTAAACATTAATTCTGATACTAAATGTAGTGACAATAAAAGCTTGTACAAAAAATTATTATTTGCGTTTTCTCAAGGCGGTCATACAAATAGTTACTACTGGTCATCAATGGATCCAATTTTAACAAATATATATAGTCAATCATTTTGGGAGAAAATTTCATTTCCTGACGATATTCGCATTGAAAAAATGGTGGGTGCTTTTTCTGGTAGTGAGTTTAATAATATATATGTATATTTTGAATCTTATGAAGAAAAAACAAATAAAAAATCAATTATATATTGTATATTCAATTTAGATATAAATCAGTGGGATAGTACGGATGGTCAGGTTGAAGTTTATTCGGTAAAATTATCTAAAGAGAGCTATAGCTCGATAATATTTATTCAAGGAGCATTAAGACCATCACTTTTAATAAAGGATTTGGATGGTTTTTATATGGCTAGGTTTAATGGGGATGATTGGTTTTATTATGGACTATCTTCAGGATTGCTTAATAGCGATTCTAATTTAGAATTGCATTCTCATTCTGCACAAATAGTAAACACTCCAGATGATAAGTCATGGGTTCTTAGCATATTAATTTCAACAACCAACAGAGACAATCAAGTATTTTTTTTAAATATAAGGCTTGCTTTAGAAGAGACTGGTTTTGTAGAACGCTCGTTTTCACTGTTTGGTGATAACCTTTTAGGAAACCCCAATCAGTTTAATGACCAGTTGCCAGTCTGTTCGTTTATGAGTCTTGAGCAATCAACTACTAATTTATACTATCTTTTAAAAAACATAAAAACCAATGATTTAACACTACATACATTATCGATTAATTCGGTTAAGGATCATGGAAGTACGTCATCTGAAGATATTTTAGATTTTGAAGGTGCAAGTGTTTTATTTGCAATTCCGGATTATGATCCTCGAGATATTGATAAAATTACTTTAGTAGCATCTATAACAGAAAGTGATTCTCAACCCCAGTATGCTTTATTTACAACTGATGTAACAATTAATAGTAAGGGCATAAAGTTATTTAAAGAAAACAAAGCACGCTTAATTAGCTTGATAGGTCATGTTGATAAAATAATAGGAATTACTCAGCAAAAAAATTATAAGCTACATATTAATGACCTCTATAGATATAATAGAGGACTTCGACTAATCCATCTTGGTAAACATAGCGACTATCTAAAGGAAGGATACTTTTTTATTCCTTTGCAGGTTGCTTTAATTCTTTATAAAGAGAAGGAGTATAAGAAGTCACTATGGTGGTTTCGTTACATTTTTGATTATAAACTGCCACCACATGAACGCAGAATTTCTTATACACTTAAAACTGAAAAGAGGATTTCCATATCTTCTTATGAAAGGGAAAATTGGATAAATGACCCTCTCAATCCTCATTCTTTTAAACGAAAAAACAAATACAATCTATTTGTTATTCAAAAGATTGTGCGTTGTTTGCTCGACTACGCTGATTCAGAGTTTACCTATGATACAAGCGAAAGTGTCGCTAGAGCTAGATCACTCTACCAAACTGCACTAGATCTTATTCAATCAGAATTACCACCTCAATTAACTGATAAATGCCAGACTTTAATTAACGTCCTTGATTTAAAAGTTAAGGATAAAACATTACAGCCTTACTATGACTATCTTAAAGTCAAACTGGGTGAATTTACCCGCACTGATGTATTGCAAGAAACCATCATAAAAATAAAAAAGGCATTAATCCAAGATAATACATCCGAAGAAGAACGACTATCCAATGCTTTGCAGATTACACTAGAAGGTTTGGGTGAAAAGCCACCAAGCTTGAATGTGCTAGAGATTTCCACTCGTTCACAGCAGAAAAAAATAGACTTTGCTAGGCAGTCATTAATGGGAAAACGTGCCACTAAAAGCGTAAGGCCTGTAAGGGGGCGGCGCTTAGGATCAATATCAGCTAATGCAAGCAATAGCACTGAGACAAAAACAGTTGATATAACTAATTTTAGTGAAATCGAAATAGACTACACACCCAATCTATCCTATGAATTTTGCATTCCAAATAATCCAACTGCGAAGTTTTTGCTGTTAAGGGTAGAGCTGAATTTGTTTAAAATCCGTAACTGCATGAATATCGCGGGGATGCAGCGAGAGCTAGAGCCTTACGCAGCCCCGATAGATGTAGAAAGCGCCTTGCCCAGCATGGAAGCTAGTGGGCAAATCAACCTGCCCGGTACAAATAGAATTCGTCCTACCCAATACCGTTATCCCGTTCTTGTTGACCGTGCTAAACAGTTGGCTAGTTTGGCGCAACAGACTGAAGCTTCTTTTTTTAGTGCTTCGCAATCACGGGATCAGGAAAAATACGGTCTGTTTAAAGCTCGTCAGGATGTGGAGTTATCACGAGAGGGGGTAAAATTACAAAAGTTACGTGTTCGTGAGTCTGAAGATGGTGTTGATTTGGCCGAGTTGCAACTTGATCGTACATCGATATTGGAAGAGACATATGCTGAGTGGTTTGACCAAGGTAAGCTTGAGCGAGAAAACGAATTACTTCTAGAATTTGACTCCCTAGAGACAGCTCAATTAGCAGCAGCATGGTCAAGAGTCACAACTCAGGGTGCCAGTTTATTAGTGACAGCTGCTGCAGGTGGCTGGGATGGAGCTATACCAGCCACTATTGCTGTTGTGGCTGCCTTAACGGCCGCTAGCGCGGAAGCATCAGCGCAAAGCTATGTTATAGGGAGTCAGAATATAATTAGTGAATTATCATTAGAATTGAGTTTTGAACTAAGACAGCGAGAGTACGAATTACAACGTGCTTTGTCAGTCCAAGATCTAGAAATAGGTAACCAACAAATAAAACTAGCCAATGACCGCGTTCAGATAACCGAACAAGAACAAACCATTGCTGAAATCCAATCTGAACAGGCCAGTGATACAGTCACTTTCTTGCAAGAAAAATTTACCAACGTAGAGCTTTACGACTGGATGAGTGGCGTACTGGAAGATATTTTCCGTTACTATCTGCAACAAGGTGCTTCCATGTCAAAACTGGCTGAAATCCAATTAGCCTTTGAACGACAGGAACCTTTGATTGGTGTGATCAAAAATGATTACTATGAACTGGCCAATAGTAGTGATAATTCATCGGGCGATAATGAATCATCCAGCATAGACAGACGCGGGTTGACGGGTTCTGCCCGACTGCTAAGAGACATTACCAAACTTGATCAATATGCTTTCACTACCGATCAGCGCAAGCAACAACTCGCGGTTAATTTCTCATTATCACAACTCGACCCCTTCGCATTCCAGCAGTTTAAACAGACAGGCATTTTAAACTTCGACACATCGGGCAAGTTGTTTGACCGCCGTTTTCCAGGGCAATATCTACGGCTGATTAAACGGGTTAGAATCTCGGTTGTTGCTCTGGTTCCACCTGTGCATGGCATTAGTGCCACACTGACATCAAGTGGTATTTCCCGTGTCGTTATTGCGGGTGATATATTTCAGATTTCTGTTATTCGCCGTGATCCTGAGTCTATTGTATTCACCAACCCTATGGGTGCAACGGGTATCTTTGAACTGAACCCCAACCCTGAAATGTTACTGCCCTTTGAAGGTAATGGTGTCGATATGCGCTGGGAGTTCCGCTTGCCAAAAGCCTCAAACCCAATGGACTTCAATACCATTGCTGATGTATTGCTAACGATTGAGTATACCGCTCTGCATAATAGAACCTATCAAGAACAAGTCCAGCGAGAGCTTGATACTTACACCAGTTTCGACCGAGCCTTTAGCTTCCGTCAGGAATTCTCTGATGCATGGTACGACTTGCACAACCCCGACCAAACCGACACCCCCATGAGTGTAGGTTTTGAAACCACACTGGCTGATTTCCCATCCAATGTGAAAGGGTTAACCATCAGCAGCGTACTTATGTACTTTGTCACTAAAAATGACCTGCCCAGTATTTTCACTGCCACCCTCACATTCACACAAAATGATGTGGCCCTTGGAGGTGAGTCTGCGCCTATTGATGGCGTGATAAGTACAACAAGAAATGGCACTAGCTGGGTTCCCATAACAGGTAAAACCCCGGAAGGAAGCTGGCGACTGGAGCTACCTAATACACCCGCTATAAAAATGCTGTTTGACGAGGAGAAGATAGACGACATTTTGTTGGTGCTGACCTGTGATGGAGAGCTACCAGGCTATTCATAGGAGTAACAAATCCAAATTCAGCCAAGGTAAGTAGGGTGCATTCCATACACCACAACAACTTTGGCAATGGGTTCTAGGGAAATAAACCCCCTAGGACTCCTTCAAACTGAAGAGATTTTTCTAAATGAAAGAGATTTTATAGCAACTATAAGCTAAGAAAAAGAGTGTTCAATAATTAAAAAAGGATAACTATAATGAAAAAATTCTAAAAATATGACAGACTGTAATGATTTTGATATTTTTAACGTTTCCAGATTATTTTCCTTAAAAATAAAATGTCCTTTTAGCATGGAAGTAGCCGTTATTTGGACAAAGTGTTCTGTTATTTAGAAAAATTTTTATTAAAAAAACATAATATTCCTTAAACCAAAAATATAAGTCTTTAAAAATACATGTACATTCAGAACCTATAGAACTTAGGCTCTTTTCTTAGAGCCGCCGTCAATAACTTGTGTTAAAATACCAAACTTAAAATGACAAGGCAACGAATGGAATTTCATGTGGAAGCAACCAGTGGGAATGCACGTGCGTGTACCCTTAAAAC